>Ga0265318_10000071_pt1 | contig 96845 bp, 103 predicted proteins | sample 4821metaG_FD_192431 | JGI IMG/M metagenome (GOLD analysis project Ga0265318, IMG submission 192431) | Rhizosphere microbial communities from Carex aquatilis grown in University of Washington, Seatle, WA, United States - 4-8-21 metaG | ecosystem: Host-associated > Plants > Roots > Rhizosphere >...
CGCCACCTGAAATGCGGCCACGATTTCCGCTCGGTGCTCACCTGCTCGGAATGCGCCAAGCCCGTCGTCGCGCGCGAGGTCGCGGCGAGGCCCAATGCATACGTTAGGAAGTCTTCGATTGCCAAGTAAACGCCGAGTCTCCGAAAAACGACGAGGTCCGCAGGTTGAAAGAATCGATCTCCACCTGATTGTTGGCCGTCAACCGACCCACGATATTGGCGGGAAACGAGTCGATGCTGGCAGTCGATGCCCCCGGAATCGATACGTATACGGTCGCCGATGCCTGAAACGCCTCGCCGGCTTTGAAAATGCTGTGAGGTTCAATCGCATCAACCTTCGCCCCTGGCACCGCGTTGGCGAAATGGTTCCATTCCGATGAGGTATTTGGATCCAATCGTGTAATGGCGGTCATAATAGCTTCGCGCTCGGCGGAATCTTCCACCGGGTCGAAGGTCGCAGCCGAGGGTCTTCTTATCATCATATCTCTACCTTACGGCACCGAGGCCGATGTCGGCATTGTACTGCCATGCGATGCGGGCGCAAATACCGTCGACATCGCCCATGATCCGCTGCTTGTCGACGCCGAAATAAAATAGCTTTCGCTGAAAATAGGCGCGCATGTCGCCGGGAATGTCGAAAACGTTACTCTTGTTCAAGAGCGGGGTGGTCCAGGCTTCCTTCGGATCGGGGTGAACGCTGAAAATCCCACCCTGGCTGACGATGCGGGGAGTCAACGACCTTGGGAGCAGAAACCCCACCTCAGCAAGCGTGAAGGGACCGTTGCCGGATTTGGGATCGATCACGGTTCGCGCCGAAACACTCCATGCGACAATTCTCGCTGCCACGGTCCTGCTGTCAGGGATCGCGTAAATGATATCGTCGGTTACTCCATGTTTTAGCAGCCGACGAACTTCGATGGCGCCAGGTGAGGCCGTGACCGCAAAAAATGCGGCGACAAGAGGATTGGTGCTCCAGTCGAGGAGGCGCGTGGGTAGTCCGTGGTGCTGGGCGATCGCGAGCTTGTCCCAATCGCTCAAGTTGCCGGAATCGCGATATTCCGTGACGCGACGATCAAAGATGTCGAGCAGAGTTCTCTCGTCGACGATGTTATAGTTTGGCTTACGTCCGACATTGGGAGTCAACGAAAAGCCCTTGTCTCCCAATCCGCGAAAGACCCAGCGCGCGTCGCCATGCGCATCGACCCATCTTAGGAACTTGCGCCAATGCGCTTCCTGCTTCTTGCGCAGGACGACGATTTGCTTGGGAACCAGCCTTTCCAAACCATCCCCCTCTTGCTCGCTATTCCCGCAGGCCGTAGCCGGTCGCGTAGAGCCGCAGCGTAGCCAGGCTGAGGAGGACGACCAGCCCCAAGGTCAGCGCAATGCCGACCACCGGCGGGCCTTCGTGGAAGCCGATCATCGCGTGGCGCAGGCCATTGATCCAATAGAAGAACGGGTTGCCGTAATAGAGGAAGCGCAGGTAGGGCGGCAGCATGCCGATCGTCGAGAACACGCCGCCCACCATCGACAGCGGCACGATGAAGAAGACGTTGAGGATGTTGAGCTGCTCGAAATTCTTCGCCCACAGCCCCACGATGATGCCGAGCTCGCCGAAGATGATCGACACCGCGACCACCCAGAACAGGAACTCGAAGATGTTGTCGACCGCGATGACGCCGAAGCACGCCCCGATCACCAGGATGCCGAGCGCGGTGATGACCGAGCGGATGACGACGCAGACCAGCATGCCCGCGATCATCTCGACATAGGAGAGCGGCGCCACCAGCGTCTCCTCGATGAAGCGCAGGAAGCGCTGGAAATAGATCGCCGAGGTCGATTGCAGGAACGCCGCGTTGATGATGTTCATCATCAGGATGCCGGGGAGCACGAACTCCAGATAGCGGTGGCCGCCGATCTCCTTGATGCGCCCGCCGAGCACGAAGCCGAAGATGAAGATGAACAGCAGCGCCGAGATCCACGGCGCGATGAAGGCCTGGATCGGCACGCGCATGATGCGCGAGACCTCGCGGCGCACGATGGTCCAAAGCCCGACCCAGTTGATGCCCATGGGATGGAGCTTGATCTCTTCGACGCTCGTCTCGGCGCTCATGCGGCCGCTCCCGCGATGTGGTCCGGCTCGGCGCCGGTGGCCGTGAGGTAGGCGTTCTCGAGCCCGCCGCTCATGAACTCGGCCTTGGGTCCGTTGCGCACGATCTGGCCGCCCGCGATGATCGCGATCGTGCGGCACAGCCGCTCGACCTCCTCCAGATAATGCGAGGTGAGCAGGATCGTCTTGCCGTCGCCGTTGAGCTCCTGGAGATAGCGCCACAGGTCGCGGCGCAGCTCGACGTCGACGCCCGCGGTCGGCTCGTCGAGGATGAGGAGCTGCGGATCGTGGATCAGGGCGCGCGCCAGGATCACGCGCCGCTTGAGGCCGCCGGAGAGCTCGCGGAACGATTTCTTCGCGTGATCGGTCAGGTCGAAACGCTCGATCAGCATGTCGGTGCGCGATTTGCGCTGCGCGGCGCTCATGCCGAAATAGCCGCCCATCCAGTCGACGATCTGACGCGGCGTCGCGAACTGGTCGACATTGAATTCCTGTGGCGACAGGCCGATCAGCCTTCGCGCCTCGCGATAGTTCTTCACCGCGTCGATGCCGAACACCTCGATGGTCCCGGAGGTGACGGTCGCGATGCCGGTGACGCAATGGATCGTCGTCGACTTGCCGGCGCCGTTGGGGCCCAGGAAGCCGAAGAAATCGCCTTGCGCGATGCTCATGGAAAGGTCCTGCACCGCGACGGTGCCGCCGCGGTAGACCTTGCGGAGATGGGAGATATTGAGGGCGGCGGACATTGATTCCCAGATGGTGGAGCGGGCGGCACTATACAAGGGAAAGCGCGCTTGTCATTTCCTGTGTCTTACGACAGGCGCGCCCCATGCGTGACGCTCGGGCAAGGCGGGTTGCGCGCGTCCCGGCACCATGGGCCGCTCGCCGAAATTGCCCTGGGAGATCAGCCGGTCGTACATCACGATGGCGCCCGCCATGCCGACATTGATCGAAAAGCGCGTCGGGATCTTCACCACGAACTCGCAGCGCGAAAGTACGTCTTTCGACAGGGACATCCGCTCCGCCCCGAACACATAGGCCGCGCGGCTCGGATGGCGGAAGCGCGGCAGTTCGACCGCGTCGTCGGTGATCTCCACGCCCACCAGCCGGCAGCCGACCGGCAGCCGGAAGTCCGCCGTCGAGCGGAACGCATAGACGGGCAGCGCGCCTTGCGTCTTCGAGGTGTCGGACTGCGCCTCCTTGAGGCTCACCTGGGCTGCGATGGAGAAGAAGAAGCTTGCGCCGAACGCATGGGAGATGCGCAAAAGATTGCCGAGGTTCATCGGCTTGGAGATGCCGTCGACGCCTACCGCGAAATAGCCGCGCATCCGTCCCTCGAATTCCTGCTGCCATGGCCGGGCCAACCAGGTGAACTTCTGCGACAGTCGCTTGTTAGTACTGTGGACATGATCGTTTCCTATTCGCGCAAATTCATCTTCGTCAAGACGAAGAAAACCGCGGGCTCCACCATCGAGGCCGTCCTCGCCGCCGTTTGCACCGACGGCGACATCATCACACAGGAGGACGGCTATAAACATCCGGGTTCCGAGGAGGGCTTCGACGAAGAGGCGCTGCGCCGCCAGCGGCAGGAGGCGAAGCTCGCGCGCGGCGACGAGCGGCGCGCGCGCAAGCACGGGGGCGGGTTCTACAGCCATATGAGCGCAGCCGAGGCACGCACCCAGCTCGACCCCGCGTTCTGGGAGCAGGCCTTCAAGCTGACGGCCGAGCGGCATCCCTACGAGAAAGCCGTCTCGCAGGCCTTCTATCGCGCGTCCCGGGACGGCAGCCTCTACGTGGACCGCCATCTGGACCGCGTGCTGCGCAAAGGCACTTACGCCGGCCACCCGTTCTGGTCGATCGACGGCAAGGTCGCGGTGGACGCGTTCCTCCGCCAGGAGAACCTCAAAGCCGATCTCGATGAGGTCGGCGCACGGCTGGGGATCGCCATTCCGCAGACGCTGCCCCAGTTGAAGGCCAGGACGCGCCCCGACCGCCGCCCCGCGCGCGAGATCCTGACCGAGGCGCAAAGGCGCCTGGTACAGGAAACTTGCCGTGTGGAATTCGAGATTTTAGGGTACGAACCCTGATGCCCAATCCTGTCCTCGTCGAACTCACGCGCGGCCCCATCGTCGAGAGCGTCCATCGCGGCTCGGTCGCGGTGGCAGATGGCGCCGGCAAGATCGTCTTCGCGCTCGGCGACCTCGACACGCCCGTCTATCCGCGCTCCTCGCTCAAGCCGATCCAGGCGCTGCCCTTGATCGAGTCCGGCGCGGCGGACGCGTTCGGCATCGGCGACGAGGAGATCGCGCTTGCCTGCGCCTCGCATTCGGGCGAGCCGATGCACACGACGCGCGTGGCGGCGTGGCTGTCTCGCATCGGCTGCGGCGAGAGCGACCTCGCCTGCGGCGCCCATCCCTCGCGTTACGAACCGGTGGCGGAGGAGATGATCAGGCGCGCAGAGAAGCCGACGCGCATCTTCAACAACTGCTCCGGCAAGCACACCGGCTTCCTCTCCGTCGCGCGCCACTGGGACATCGCGACCGAGGGCTACGAGCATCACGACCATCCGGTGCAGCGCGCCATCGCCAAGGTGCTGGCCGAGCTCACCGGCATCGACAGCGAATTCCCCTGGGGCGTCGACGGCTGCGCGGCGCCGAACTTCGCAGTGCCGCTCGGCGCCCAGGCGCGCGCGTTCGCAGGCCTGACGGGCGAACGCGGCAAGCGCATCGTGCGGGCGATGACGTCGCATCCCGAGCTCGTCTCCGGCACGGGACGCACCTGCGCGATCCTGATGCGCAGCGCCGGGGGCCGCGCCGCGGTGAAGACGGGCGCGGAGGGATTCTTCGCGGGCGTCGTCCCCGAGCTCGGCCTCGGCATCGCGATCAAGATCGACGACGGCACGGGCCGCGCCGCGGACACGGTGATGGCCGCGATGCTGGAGAAGTTCGGCCTGCTGGGCGAGGACGACGCGGCGCGGAACATCCTGCGCGCGCCGGTCACGAACACCGTCGGCACCGTCGTCGGCGAGCGGCGGGCGGCGGCGGCGCTGACGTAGATTTCCTCTCCCCTCGTGGGAGAGGACGCAAAATCTTACGCTTAGCGAAGCGCAGCGTAGCTAAGCGTTAGATTTTGCTGGTGAGGGGGAACCAGTCTTGGCTCCGGCGACTCACCCCTCACCTGAAAAATCAAGGGCTTGGTCCTCGCTGCGCTCGGCCCAAACCCATGATTTTTCTTCCTCTCCCTCCTGGGGAGAGGAGACCAGACGTCAGTGTTCAGCCGCCTTCTTCGCAGCCGCCGCGTCCTTGTCCGCTTTCTCCATGTCCGCGGTGTAGAGCTCGATCTTGCTGATCGGACAGTGTTGCGGGCCGATCTGGCTGCCGGCGATGACCTCGTCGCCGCGGCTCACGCAGGACAGCGCGGTGCCGCCGAAGGTCTTGAAGCCGAGATGCTCCTTGAACTGCATGTTCAGGCACGGCGACATGAGCGTGAGCTTGAACTTCTGATGGAAGTCGTCCTCGACGATCACGGTCGTGTCGTTGAGCGAATTCCAGCTATAGATGTTGGCCTGGCGCAGGCAGACGCCCGAAGCCATGGCGTGGGCGGACAGAAACGTCGCGGCGAACGCGGCTATGGCGAACCTCGTGTTCATGCGAATCGATCCTTGAGAGCGCGGGACCCCTCCCGTGGCGTCATCATAAGCCCTTCAACGCGGTTTTGTTAGTGAAAGTTCCCCGCTAAGGTCGCCGCACCGCCATTTGGAGACTGTCATGAAAGCCATGCTCTGCAAGGAATACGGGCCGCCCGAGACGCTGGTCCTGAGCGAGGTGCCCGAGCCCGTGCCCGGTCCCGGCCAGATCGCGATCCAGGTGAAGGCCTGCGGCGTCAACTTCCCCGACGTGCTGATCATCGAGAACAAGTACCAGTTCAAGCCGCCCCTGCCCTTCGCCCCCGGCGCGGAGATCGCAGGGACGGTGAAGGCGCTCGGCGAAGGTGTCACGCGCTTCAAGACCGGCGACCGCGTCATCGCCTCGGTCGGCAATGGCGGCATGCAGGAGGTGATCCTGGCCGATCCGAACCGCTGCATCCCGATGCCCGACGCGATGGATTTCGAGACCGGCGCGGGCCTCGTCCTCACCTACGGCACGTCGCATTACGCGCTGAAGGACCGCGCCAAGCTCAAAGCCGGCGAGACGCTCGTGGTCCTGGGCGCGGCCGGCGGCGTGGGGCTGGCCGCGGTCGAGCTCGGCAAGGCGTTCGGCGCGCGCGTCGTCGCCGGCGCGTCGAACCGGGAGAAGGTCGACCTCGCGATGAAGCATGGCGCCGATGACGGCTTCGTCTATCCGACCGGCAAGCTCTCGCGCGACCAGCAGAAGGAGTTCTCCGAGCAGATCAAGCAGGCCACGGGCGGAAAGGGCGCGGACGTGCTCTACGATCCGGTCGGCGGCGACTATGCCGAGCCCGCGGTGCGAGCGATGAATTGGGAGGGGCGCTATCTGGTGATCGGCTTCACCGCGGGCATCCCGAGCGTGCCGCTGAACCTCACCCTGCTGAAGAGCTGCGACATCCAGGGCGTGTTCTGGGGCGCGTTCACCGCGCGCGAGCCCAAGCGCAACCAGGAACATTTGGCCGAGATCATGCGTTGGACGGTGGAGGGAAAGCTCAAGCCCCACATCTCCGCACGCTTCCCCCTCGCGCGCGCGGGCGAGGCGATCCGTATGCTGGCAGACCGAAAAGCCCAGGGCAAAGTCGTCGTGACGATGGAATGAGCGCGCCACCGCGCCGGCCGTCGTCGCTGCGCCACCGGCTGCGCTCGATCGCGCTCGGCCATCAGCTCGGTCCGGGCCTGATCACCGGCGCGGCCGACGACGATCCGAGCGGCATCGCGACCTACAGCCAAGCCGGCGCGCAGTCGGGTTTCGGGCTGCTCTGGACGCTGGTGCTGACGTTTCCGCTGATGGCGGCGATCCAGCTCATCAGCGCCCATATCGGACGCGTCACGGGCAAGGGGCTCGCGGCCAACATGGCCAAGGTCATGCCGCGCTGGCTGGTGACGGCGCTGGTCGCCCTGCTCTTCCTCGCCAACACGATCAATGTCGGCGCCGACCTCGCGGCGATGGGCGAAGGCGCGCGGCTGGTGGCGGGCTTCGGCGAGCACGAGTTCACCATCGCCTTCGCGGTGTTCTCGGTCGTCCTGCAGATGTTCGTGCCGTACAAGCGCTATGCACGGTTCCTCACCGTGCTCACGCTCAGCCTCTTCGCTTATGTGGCCGTTGTGTTCATGATACACCTCGACTGGAGCGCGGTCGGGCTCGGCATGATCGGCGTGCATGCGGAACTGTCGCCCGCGGCCGCCACGACGATCGTCGCGATCTTCGGCACGACGATCAGCCCTTATCTTTTCTTCTGGCAGAGCGCGGAAGAGGTAGAGGAGCTAAATCACAACCGTTCGCAGAAGCCGCTCACCGAGGTGCCGCATCAGGCCAAGCACGCCTTCGCGCGCATGCGCACCGACACCATCGTGGGCATGGCGGTATCCAACATCGTGGCGCTCGCGATCATGATCTCGACGGCGGCGACCCTGCATGCGGCGGGCAAGACCGACATCCAGACCGCGGCGGACGCAGCACGCGCGCTCGAGCCGCTGGCGGGCAAGTTCGCCTTCCTGCTGTTCAGCTTGGGCATCATCGGGACCGGGCTGCTGGCGATCCCCGTGCTCGCGGGCTCGGCCGCCTATGCGGTCGGCGAGACGCGCGGCTGGAAGGTCGGGCTCGACAACAAGCCGTGGGAGGCGGTCGGCTTCTATTCCGTGATCGGCGCCGCGGTCGCGCTCGGTCTCGTCATCGACTATTCCGGCCTCGATCCGATCAAGGCGCTCTATTGGAGCGCGGTCGTCAACGGCGTCATCGCCGTGCCGATGATGATCGCGATGATGGTCGTCTCCACCAACGCCAAGATGATGGGGAAATTCACGGCAGGCCCCAGTCTTCGCATCCTCGGCTGGGCTTCGACCGCGGTGATGGCGGCGGCCACGGTGGCGATGATCGTGGTCGCGGTGCTAGGCTGAGCCGAAGGCAAGAGGCAACCGCGTGTCCGTTCTGGGGTGGATATTCTTCGGGCTGATCGCAGGCTTCATCGCAAGCCGGATCGTGGGCGCCAGGGGCCAGGGCTGCATGATCGACATCGTGCTCGGCCTTGTCGGCGCGCTCGTCGGCGGCGGGCTGTTCTCCTATCTCGGCGACCGCGTGCCGTGGAGCTTCGACCTGCGCTCGATGTTCGTCGCGGTGATCGGCGCGATCGTCGTGCTCGTCATCTATCACGCGGCGACAGGGCGTCGCGGCATCCGCTGACGCGATCATGCGCGGCGGGCCCGACATCTCCCTCAAAGCCGCCGTCGCCAGGCTTGCGCGCATCCATACCGTTGACGCGCCGCTCAGCGATCCGCTTGCGATCCTGGTGTGGGAGAACGTCGGCTATCTGATCGACGACGCGCGGCGGCGCGCGCTGTTCGACGAATTCAAGCGCGAGATCGGCCTAGAAGCGCACGAGATCGCGAACGCGCCGATGCCGGTGCTCACCGACATCGCCAGGCGCGGCGGCATGCATCCGCAGAAGCGCGCCGAGCGTCTCGTGGAGATCGGCCGCCTTGCGATTGCGCAGTGCGACGGCAAGCTCGCCGAGACGCTGCGTACCCTGCCGCTCGCCAAGGCGCGCGCGCTGCTCAAGAAATTCCCGTCCATAGGCGATCCCGGCGCCGACCGCATCCTGCTGTTCTGCGACATAGCCGCCGTGGCCAGCGTCGATTCCAACGGCTTGCGCGCGCTGGTGCGATTGGGCTTCGCAAACGAGGGAAAGTCCTATGCGCAAAGCTACAGATCGGCCGTCGCGGCGTTGAACGAGGCCGGCGCGGGCGACGGCGCATGGCTGAAGCGCGCCTACAGCGTGCTGCGCGAGCACGGCAAGGCGCTGTGCAAGCGCGCGGCGCCGGTCTGCGAGCCCTGCCCGCTCGACGCGGTCTGCGCCCACCGGCCGGTGACCATCGGATAACACGGGCGGCTATGACATTGAATGTTCTAAGAAAACGCGAATTGTAAAAATTCCTTCATATTTCGGCAGGATCAGCCTATAGTTGCTTAATCAATGAGTTCTCCATAACTGAGAAACCAAAGAGCCGGGGAGCGCATTTTCCGAAAAACATCTTCGAACAGGTGGGGGGCACCATGGTCTTCGAAAGGCATTTTCGCCGCACAGTCATTTGTCTTGCGCTGGTTTCGGGAACGATCGGCGCGTCCATCACGCCGGCGCTTGCGACGGCCGACGTTCTGATCCTCGGCCCGACCGCCACCAGCGGTATCGAAAACAATGTCGTCACGACGGGCACGAGCACGCCGGTTCCGGGCTATCCGTCCGTGAACGGGCTGGGGCTGACGGCGCACGTCGCGTCCACCTCCGCAGATTGGCTGACCCAACTGGCAGATCCGAACTACAAGGCGATCGTGCTCGGCGATCCCACATGTTCGGGCATTGGTCCGACGGCCTGGGCGGAAACGCCGGCGGCGCAGGCGGCGCTCGCCACGCGCGCCAAAGGCGACGTCGTTCTGATCGGCACCGATCTGTCGCTGCATACGGGTGCCGGCGGCGTCAGCGGCGTGCAGTTGTGGGCATCGTCGATCCGCTTCGCCGTCGCGGGCTACACCGCCGGCCACGGTACCGGCGCGGTGATCTCCCTGAGCTGCTATTATACCAGCGCGGCAGCGTCCACCCCGGTGCCGGTGCTCGACGCGCTAGGCGCGACACCGGGCGCGTTCAAGGTCCAAGGCAACCTGCCCTGCGCCGGCAACGTCTCCATCGTCGCGTCCAGTCCCGCGCTGACCGGCCTCACCGGCGGTCCAGGCGGCACGCTGTCGGCTTGGGGCTGTTCTGTGCATGAGGGCTTCAACGCCTGGGATCCGAGCTTCACGCCGCTGGCGATCGCCACCGATCCGACCGTGCCGCAAACCATCACCGGCACCGATGCCGATACCGGCGGGTCCGTCAGCGGCTTTCCCTACATCCTGGCGCGTGGCGTCACGCCCGCGGGCGGCAAGGCCGTAATCAAAGTCTGCAAAGTCGCGGGCCCCGGCATCGCCACCGACACGCCGTTCACCTTCGGCGCCGGCTCGGCATCGTTCAGCGTGCCGGCGGGTCCGCCGCCGGGCGGGTACTGCGTCGTCGGCACCACCGCCGCGGTCGGCGCGACCGCCACCGTGAGCGAGACGATCCCGTCCGGCACCGCGGTGTCGAGCATCACGGTCGCCCCGCCTTCCGCGCTTTCGGGAACACCCAACCTCGCCGCCGGCACCGTCAACGTCACCGCCGCCAGCGGCGTCACCGAGGTGACCTACACCGACTACAGGAACACCGGCTATCTCGAGATCTGCAAGACCGGCGACGTGAAGGGCGACTACACGTTCTACGTCAACCCGGGCAAGCTCGGACCGTTCACGGTGCCGGCCGGCGCCTGTTCGCCCGCCATCGAGGTGACCGCGGGCACGGTCGTGATCAGCGAGATGCCCGGTGCCGGACCCTTCATGTCCGGCTGCAGCACCATCCCGCCTGCGATGCAGGGGCCCTGCGATCCGAAAGCCGGCACGTCGACGGTGACGGTGATGCCGGGCGACATCTCCGCGCAGACCATCGCGATGGTGCGCAACGGTCCGCGCGGCATCCCGGTGCCGGTTCCAAGCCGCGGCACGGGAACCATCCCGTCCACCACGGCTTTGGAGTGCGGCCCCGGAAAGGCGCGCGCGGGCGAGACGGTCACCTGCACGGCCCGCGTGAGCGCGCGTTCCGCGAAGCCCACCGGCGAGGTCGACTTCACCGAGGGCCGCGTCAAGCTCGGTCACGGCCATCCCGACGCCGAGGGCGTCGCGGTGTTCACGACGGCCGCGCTCCCCCCCGGGCCGCACGCCATCGTCGCCGTCTATGACGGAAACAGCGACGTCGCGCCGAGCACCTCCGGCCAGGTCGACGTGACGGTCGCGGCCCGCTGAGCGAACGGGGCTCGGAAGAAGGACTTCCGAGCCCCGGCGGCGCGCCTATACTGTCCGTCGCGAGCACGGGATGCGACGATGGACGAGGCGTTCGGTTTCACCTTCAACGGCAAGCCGGTCACGCCGGCGAAATTCAAGCCGCTCTACGTTTCCGAGTTCCGCCGCGTGCTCGACACCTATGCGGTGGCGGGCGTGACGCGCGTGCTGGAATGGGGCAGCGGACTGACGACGCAGATCCTGGCGTCGCACGCCTCGCGCCTGCCGGATTTCGAGCTGCTGCTCACCATCGACTCGAACCCGCCCTACCAGGAAGCGATCTTCGCGGAGCGCGAGCGTCCCGCCTTCCTGCGGGAGATGGCGCTCGACCTCGCAGGCCCGCAATCGCTGGCGCTGGAGCTCGCCTATTCCACCTACCCGCTCAAGCTCGGCTGCAAGTTCGATCTGATCTTCATCGACGGGCGCAGGCGCATGGAGTGCGCCTTCATCGCGGCGCTGGTCTGTCACGAGAAGACGGCGATCGTGGTCCACGACTACCGGCGCCTGCGCTACCAGCCGATCCTGGCGCTGTTCGACGCCATCGAGGACGGCCCCGAGTTCCGCGTCCTCAAACCGCGTCCATCGGTGACGAAGGCCCTCGGCGAAAGCGCCCGCTATTCCGCGACGCTCTTCAAACAGGCATAGCCTCGTCACGAGGGCACGCGCTCTCGCTTTCAGGGGGATTTCATGTAAATCTCTATTTCAGATAGTTAAATCTGCCGTGGGATTCGAGACCACGCTCATGCGTGTACTTGTGCAGAAAACCCCTGGGGAGCGGCCGGCAGGCGCAGCACGGCTCGCGCGTCCAGCCACGGCGCCGCCTCACGGGATGCTTTCCGCGCCCGGTTTCGATTTCGGCAAGGTCGCCCTGGGCGCGCCGCTTTCGCTCCAGCCAAAGCTCGCGATCGGCGCAGCTGGCGACGCCTACGAACAAGAGGCCGATCGCGTCGCGGAACAGGTGATGAGCGCCGCGCCTCAGCGAGTCCAGAGGAGCTGCGCCGCCTGCGAAGGGGAGCGGCAATCGGCGAAGACCACTCCGAATCACTTGGAATATGAAAAGCTCGGCGTGCATGACGAAGAGGAAGCGGCCATGCCGCAGCAGGCTTCGCCGGCGAAGCCCGAAGTCAGGCGCAAACCGGCTTCGTCGCCGCACCAGCCCGCTTTCGCGACCGCGCCCGAAGCGGTGCACCAGACGATCGGCTCGGGCGGGCGGCCGCTGGAGTCCGGCGCGAGATCCTTCATGGAGAGCCGCTTCGGACACGATTTCGGCGCCGTGCGCGTCCATTCGGATGCCGGCGCAGCGCGCGCCGCCGCTTCCGTCCAAGCGCGCGCCTTCACGGTGGGACGCGACGTCGTCTTCGGCGCCGGCCAGTACGAACCCGCCTCCGAGGCCGGACGCCGTCTGCTTGCGCACGAATTGACCCATGTCGTGCAGCAGGGCGGCGCGGGTCCGCTCGGACGGTCCGCGCCGCCGCGCGTTCAGCGCATGCCGATCGCGCGCCTGCCGATGCAGGTCCAGCGCGCGATTCACACCTCGGTCAGCCCGGGAGCCAAGCCGTCCGTCGCGCTCGATGATTGTACCTGGGGCATAACGCAGCCGGAGTCGGTCAGGGAATGGGTCTTCGCGGTCAAGGACGGAGCGAATTGGAAAGCCGATCCGACCGCGCTGCATGGAAACTATTCGGAGCAGACGCGCCTTCTGCCGGGCGTGCACGAAGTCACCGGACCGGGCAAGGGCGGCAACACCACCTCGACGAACTACTGCGAACAGGTGCAGGAACTGAACGCCTTGGGCGTCTGCCCCGATGGGCATTGGTACATGCGGTCCGCCGTCGTGGCGCACGAGAATGTCCACGCCGCTCATCTCACACCGGCTCTGACCGCAGCGGCCACTTACATCCAGAACGACTTCAACGCCGTGACCGTGCCCGACGCCAAAGGCATGACGGCGACGTCCGCCCTTTCGGAACTCAGGAAGCAACCGGGCTACGCCACGGCACAGGGCAAGATGGAAGACCACTGGGACTTGCAGTACGGGATGAGGTTGAGGTTCACGAATCCGGGCGGCGATCACGCCACCGACGGTCCGACCGAAAAGGCGGAGCATCGCGTCGTCAATCCCAAGATCGCGAAAATCTGCGCCGAGGCCAAAGCCAACAAATGGCCCGCCTGCGCCTCCTGCCCGTAGCGGCGAACGGAGTTTCGTCATGTATCAATTCGCGAGCCCGGCGGAAAAAGTCAAAGCCGATTTCTCGCCGCATCCCGTCCGCAAAAGCGCGGCGGCTCCAGCCCCGCGGCGCGCGGAGCCGGACGGCATCGCGCGATCCGATCACGATTTCGGCCGCATAGCGGTGAACTCCCCGGAAAAGAAAGCCGGGGCGCTCAAGACATGGAGCTCGGCGGGCGGGCTGAGGGGCTTCCACATGAACGTGACCTATTCGGTCTCCGACACGAAGGCGACGTCGTTGCAGGCCGTGCAGACGGCGATGGCCACGGGCGGCCGCGACATCGGCCCCATGCATTGGGTGTGGGACGAGAAAAAATGGACCGGATGCGTGGACGGCGGAAAGAACTCGCCCTTTGTGACACAGTCGGGCCACGCTCCCGCCCATCCCACCAAACCCTACTATCTCGACCCGGCGGAAGTGGCCGCCGACGTTTCGTGGTCCGGCAATTCCGGGACCATCCGGCTCTCGGACGCTCCCGACGCAGGCACCTTCGAGGAGCTCCATTTCGAAACCGCGATCGTCGGCATAGACGGCGCGGGGCCCGGAAAGGACAAGATCCTGAACGCCTTCAAATGGGGATGGAAGAGAAACGGCTCGAGACCCGACGTGAAAGGCGGAGACGTGATCAACGGCGTGGACTCGGGCATCCGCAGCATCGGCAGCGTGACGCCCGAATTCAAGAACATCGTCAAGCACGACTATCCCGGCTACGACTACGTCTGAGCGCGCGAGCGGCGCCCATCGTCACTTGTCGACGAAATCCACGATCAGCCTGGTCGTCGCGTCGGGGTTCTCTTCCATCACCCAATGGCCCGAATTGGGGACGACGCCGCCCGACACGTTCGCGGCGACGAATTCGAGCTCGGTCTTCATGCCCGCGCCGTAGGATTTCTCTCCGCCGAGCGCCAGCACGGGCATCGCGAGCTTGCCCTTCGCGAGGAAGGCGCGATTGTCGATGCCGTCCTGCGGGAACGCGACGAACTGCTCGAACGCGTCGTGGATAGCGTGCGGCATGGCGTAGAGCTTTGCGTAGTGCCGGCGCGTCGCCTCGTCGATCCGCTTGGGATCGGCCGACAGCTCGTCCCAGAAGCGGTCGAGATAGATGCGCTCGCGGCCCGCGACCAGACGCTCTTCGTCCGGGCCGTGGAAATTGAAATGCCAGGTCTTGGGATTCGAAAGCTGCGCCGCCCAATTGCCGACGCCGGGCAGCGGCGCGTCTATGACGACCCATTTCGTGATGCGCGCGGGATATTGCGCGGCGAGCGCATAGCCGACCATGTTGCCGATGTCGTGGGTGACGAGCTCGGCGCGGTCGATCTTCAGCGCGTCCATCACGCCCGCGATATCGACCGCCTCGTTCTTCTTGGTGTAGCCGGTGTCGGGATGCGCCGACAGCCCCATGCCGCGCAGATCGGGGACGACGACGGTGTGATCCTTGACGAGCTTTGCCGCCACCGGCGCCCACATGTCGCCGCTGTCGCCGAACCCGTGCAGCAGCACCACCGCCGGGCCGTGACCGCCAACGCGGACGTAGAGAGAAGTGCCGTTGGTCGCGATCTGCTGCGCGTGGAAGGCCGCGGGAAACGGCGCAACGGCCGCAGCCGCAGGAACCGTCAGGCACAACATCGCAACGCCGGCCAATGAAATCCGCAACATCGATCCTCAACCTTTGATACAATTCCGCGCGGAAGTGTATGTTCGCATCGAGCGACTGCCAAGCACGGCCGGCGATGCATTCCGGGGGGACCATGTTGAACCGCAGAAACTTTCTGGCCTGCGCCGGAAGCCTGGCGATCGTGCCGGCGCGTGCCGACGACGCGGCATCGCCCGTCGCCCATGGCGTTCTCGCCAACAACCCGCTGGCTCTTGCTTTCGAGACGGCGCCCGCGGAGCTGCCGGACGTCGACGTCCTTGGGCCGAACGGAACGCGCAGCCTTTCCGAATTCAAGGGGCGCACGCTTCTGATGCCGCTATGGGCGGAATGGTGCGCGCCCTGCCTGAGCGAGCTTCAGGACTTCGCCGGCCTGCAAACCCGGCACGGCAACGACAAGTTCGCGATCGTGCCGATCTTGACGGGCACGCGCAAACAGATGACGCCGGCAATCATCGCGCGGCTGTTTGCGGACTTGCACGCCGACGCGCTCGCGCCGCTCATCGAGAGCCGTTTCGGCGAAAGGTTGCTGCACGCCATGGCCAAGAAGAAGAACGGGGACTTCGCCGTTCCCTGCAATCTCCTCGTCGCGCCGGACGGACATGTCGTGGGGCGGGAGTTCGGACTGAGCGAATCCAGCGACGTCAAAGCCGGCTCGAGTCACCAATTGCTGGCGCAGGCCGAAGCAGGAACCGTCATCAGCTTATGGGGCAAGGACGCCGGCGACGAATTCGCCGCCGCGATGGCAAACGGTTTCCTCGGCTGACTACTTCGCCGCCGGCTTGTGCAGGTAGATCTCGCCGCCCTGCTCGCGGAACTCCTCTGCCTTCCTCGCCATCGCGGCGCGGATCTCCGCGCTCGATAGCGTATCGTTCGAGCCGCGCGCGGCGTCGCGGACTTCCTGGCTGATCTTCATCGAGCAGAATTTCGGGCCGCACATCGAGCAGAAATGCGCGACCTTGGCGCCGTCGGCGGGCAAGGTCTCGTCGTGATAGGCCTGCGCGGTTTCCGGATCGAGGGCGAGCGCGAACTGGTCGCGCCAGCGGAACTCGAAGCGCGCCTTGCTCATCGCGTCGTCCCAGAGGCGCGCGGCCGGATGGCCCTTGGCGAGATCGGCCGCGTGCGCCGCGATGCGATAGGCGATCACGCCCGCCTTCACGTCGTCGCGGTCGGGCAGGCCCAGATGCTCCTTGGGCGTCACGTAGCAGAGCATCGCGCAGCCGAACCAGCCGATCATCGCGGCACCGATCGCGGACGTGATGTGGTCGTAGCCCGGCGCGACGTCGGTCACCAGCGGGCCCAGCGTGTAGAACGGCGCCTCGTCACAGGCGGCGAGCTGGCGATCCATGTTCTCCTTGATCTTGTGCATCGGCACGTGGCCGGGGCCCTCGATCATCACCTGCACGTCGTGGCGTTGCGCGATCTTGTTGAGCTCGCCCAGCGTCTCGAGCTCGGCGAATTGCGCCGCGTCGTTCGCATCCGCCGTCGAGCCGGGACGCAGGCCGTCGCCCAATGAGAACGACACGTCGTAGGCTTTGAGGATCTCGCAGATGTCCTCGAAATGCGTGTAGAGGAAGTTCTCCTTGTGATGGGCGAGGCACCACTTCGCCAGGATCGAACCGCCGCGGCTCACGATTCCGGTGACGCGTTCGGCGGTGAGCGGGATATGCGCAAGCCTGACACCCGCATGCACGGTGAAATAATCGACGCCCTGCTCGCATTGCTCGATCAGCGTGTCGCGATAGATGTCCCAGGTCAGCTCCTCGGCCACGCCGCCGACCTTCTCCAGCGCCTGATAGATCGGCACCGTGCCGATCGGCACCGGTGCGTTGCGCACGATCCATTCGCGGATGGTGTGGATGTGGCGGCCGGTGGAGAGGTCCATCACCGTGTCGGCGCCCCAGCGGATCGACCAGACGAGCTTGTCGACCTCTTCCGCCACGCCCGAGGTGACGATGGAGTTTCCGATATTGGCGTTGACCTTGGTCAGGAAATTGCGGCCGATGATCATCGGCTCGGTTTCAGGATGGTTGATGTTCGAAGGAATGATGGCGCGGCCGCGTGCGACCTCATCGCGCACGAATTCGGGCGTGATCTCCTTGGGGATGCTGGCGCCGAAGGAATTGCCGTCGGCAAGCCGGCTCGCACCCAAATTCTCGCGCGCCGCGATGAATTTCATCTCCTCGGTGACGAGCCCCAAGCGGGCGTAGTGGAGTTGGGTGACGTTGCGGCCCGCTTTCGCGCGCAAGGGCTTCAAGCCGCGCCTGTCGAACTGCGCGACCGAGAGCAGCTCGCCGCGCTTGAGCCCGTCGTCTTCGGGCCTGCGCGCGCGGCCGTCATATTCCTCGACGTCGCCGCGGGCGAGGATCCATTCGCGGCGCCGCGCGGCCAGGCCGTTGCCGATGTCGATCCGCGCCGCTTCGTCCGTATACGGACCGGAGGTGTCGTAGAGGCGCAGCGGCGCCTCGCCGCCCGAAAGCCGGACCTCGCGGAACGGCACGCCATGTTCGTAGATCTTGCGCGAGCCGGGAAGCGGGCCGCGCGTGACGTCGACGGTTTTCGGATTCAAGACGGGCTTGTTCATCGCACCTCTCCCTACGCCGGTTCTAACCGGATCAGGTTCGAAGGGACCCGGCGGGATTGCCGATCTCAGCTCCTTTCTAGGAGCGCCCCTGGGATACGCGGATAATCGCGCCCGGCGCCCCTAAGTCAAGACAAGAAGGACCAGGATCGCGGCGATGGCCAAGTGCAGCGCAACATGAAGCGCGTTGGGCGTGATGCCGTGGCGCTCGGGCAGGAACGAATATGTGCGCCCGAACATGATTTGATAACGCGCGGCGCGCTTCGGCTCCTCGATGAAGAAATAAGGTATCCACCACGCCCGCAACGCGCCCAAGGCGATGCCTACATAGCTCACCCAAAGCGTCCACACGAGCCAGCCCGGAAACGGCGCGCGGAGATAGTAAGCGCTTCCCGCGAGGCAGACCGCGAACGGCAACGTGCTCAGCACGGTCACCATGACGAGCCGCACGCGCGAATCCACGGACCGGACCGCGCGCAAATCGTTCAGCCGGCCGAGCGGGATCCAATCGTGCAGCGCAAGGAACAGCACGACGAAACCCTGCAGGGCGAGAAACGCGATGGTCATGCCGCACCATCGCCCGGGACGGTGAAATTTTTCAGGACGACGATCCGGCGTTTCCGGACGTGGACGATCACGGACGCGCGTGGCGGGGTTGGTAGAGTCCGATCTTGCCGCCGCCGGGCAGTGTCAGGCGCGTCAACCGTCCCCAGCCCTGCATCGACGCCGGCTCGCAGGCGACGCCTGCCCTCTGGAGCCTGGCCATCTCCAGGTCGACGTCGTCGGTCATCAGGTAGAGCTCGTGCAGATCGTTCTCGTCTGAAGGATGCACCGCGACTTCCGCGGGCGGCAGCTTGAAGATCAGCCAGCCATGGCCGACATCGACATGGCCGAATTGAAGCACGTTCCTGAAGAAGGCTTTGTCGGCCTCCGCGTCCTTCGAATAGATGATGACATGTGCGCCGTCGATCATGGGGCCCTCCGTTCGGCCGCGAGCATAGCGCCGGTCGCGGGGGGCGCGGCAAATGTGTTAGCCTGGCCTGACACATCGAGGTCCGCGCCGTGAACCGCCACCCCGCCATACCGTTGTTCCGGATCCTGGGCGTGCCGGTGCGGCTTGTCGTGTTCCAGCGCGTGGCGCGGCGGCCTTCGACGGCGAGCCTGCTGGCGAAAGAGCTTCCCGTCTCGCGCTCCGCGATCGTGCAGCATCTGACCGTATTGCGCCGGCATGGGCTCGTCGAGCCAAGAACCGAAGGCCGCGACCGCATCTATCGCGCCACGCCGCGGGGCCTGGCGCCCTTGCGCGAATGGCTGGAGCGCTACGGATGATCCGCCGTGCCACGCTCGCCGACGCGGAAGCCGCCGCCGCCGTCTTCACCGCGTCGTTCGCCGGCATGTGCTTCGTGCCCAAGCTGCATACGGCGCAAGAGGACCGCGTCTTCGTGCGCGGCCTGATCGCGGAGAAAGAGGTGTGGCTCGCCACGCGCGACGGAACGGTGCTCGGCCTCGCCTGTTGGCACGATGGCTGGCTCGAGCAGCTCTATGTCGATCCCCGCCGCCATAACGAAAGCGTGGGAACGGCACTGCTCGAGCACATCATGAGCGAGCACAAGGAGGGTTTCCAGCTATGGACCTTCCAGGCGAACACCGGCGCGCGCCGCTTCGACGCGCGCCACGGCTGCCGTGAGGTCGAATGGACCGACGGCAGGCACAACGAGGAGAAGACGCCGGACGTGCGGTTGGTGTGGCCTTAATCTCTCTTATTGTCATTCCCGGCCGAGCATCGCGAAGCGATGCGAGGGGAAGGGAACCCAGGGGGCTGGGCTCTGTGCCTGGTCCCCTGGGTTCCCTCCCCTCACATCGACGCTGTCGCGTCGATGTTCGCCGGGAATGACAATGATGCTCAGGCGGACGGCTATGCCTTGCCTTTCAAGAACGCCACCAGCGCCGCGAAGTACGCGTCCTGGTCGTCGTACATGCACAGGTGGCTGCCCTTGCCGCTGATCCAGGTCCTGGCGCCGGGGATAAGCTTGCCTTCGCGGCGGATCTGGCCGGGGTCCATCTCGTCGTATTTCGCGCCCATCACCAGCGTCGGTACCTTGATCCTGGGCAGGTCGGCCCAGCGGTCCCAGCTCTTGAAATTGCCGTTGATCAGGAACTCGTTCGGACCCTGCATGAGATTGTAGATGTGCGCGTTGAGCTTTGAGAACGCGCGCGTCACGGGCTCCGGCCACGGCTGGGGCAGGCGCAGCACGTGCTCGGCATAGACCTTGTCCATCACCGCCTGATAGGCGGGCGCGTCGATCTTGTTAAGCTTCTCGTATTTCGAAAGCGTCGCCTGGTCGGCGGCGGGAAGCGCGCGGCGGATGGCGTTCGCATGTTCCACATAGGCAGGAATGCCCGCCGTCATGTCGGAGATCACAAGCTTGCGGAGATTCGCGCCGTATTTGAGCGCGTACTCGATTGCGAGCATCCCGCCCCAGGAATGGCCGTAGAGGATGAAGTTCTCGAGGCTCAGACCCTTGCGTACCGCCTCGACCTCCTCGGTGTAGCGCGCGACGGTCCACAGACGGTCGTCGTTCGGGTGATCGGAATTCCCGCAGCCGAGTTGGTCGTAATAATAGAACTCGACGCCGGCCGCCGGGAGAAAATCCTCGAAGCATTCGAGATAGTCGTGGCTGAAGCCCGGCCCGCCGTGCAGCAGAAGCACCTTGACGGGCGATCGGCCGACGCGCTTGGTCCACACATTGCCGCCCGGCACGGCGATCATCCTGACGCCGCCGGTCTTCACTTCGGCCGATGCAGGCAATACCGACAAGGCGAGCGCCGCCGCGCCGCTCGCAAGAAGACTGCGCCTTTCAATCATGATGCCCCCCACGGTGCCGCCCCTTCATCCTTCGACAAGCTCAGGATGAAGGGTCTGATCCAATCCCTCACCCTGAGCTTGTCCGGCTTCGCCAAGGCTATGCCGGACCAGGAGATTATAACTCGCCCGCCGAAGCTGAAAGCGTTGGGGGGTCGAAGGGTGAGCAGCGCCGCTGCTCAGGCCGCCTGCGCGAACTGGTTGAACTCCGAGATCACCGCCTTGACCGCGGCGCCGACGATCTTCGCGCCTGCCTCGACCGAAGCCTGGCTCGGATCGGAGCCGATGCGCCCGTCCGGGAAGCGGCGGCGATAGTCCTCGGCGTCGAAGATCGGGCCGATGGGCGCGATCTTGGGCGTCATCGCCACGCTCTTCTGCGCCTGCGGATAACCGAAATAGGTGACGGAGACCTCCGACGGCGTCGCGTGATGGCCCTCGCCCACCGGAAAGAGCTGGCGGCAGAGCTCGCCCACCCCCGGCAGCTCCCACCAATTGCGCAAGGTGCAGCGCAGCGGCGGATGGTTCGAGCCCGAACGGTCGCCAAGGCCCGAAAAAGTGATGCCGTGATACATCTCCGAGAACGCGGCGTTGATCGTGTTGATGTTGCCGCCATGGCCGTTCAGCCAGTAGATGCGCTCGAAGCCGTGGCGCGTCAGCGACTGCGTCCAGTCGAGCATCGTAGCGATCATCGTCGAGGGCCGCAGCGTGATCGTGCCGGGGAACGCCATGTGATGCTGCGCCTGGCCGACGTTGAAGGTCGGCGCGACCAGGATGCCGCTCTCGTCGCCCGCGCGGCTGGCGATGATCTCGGGACACAGCGCGTCGGTGCCCAGAAGGCCGTTCGGCCCATGTTGTTCGGTCGAGCCGATCGGGATGAGGATCGCCTTGGAACGCTCCAGATACCCCTGGACCTCAGGCCACGACGAGAGATGAAGTTGCATCCTTAGATTGTCCATCCGTTTCAATTGCTGATGGAAGAACTATAGCTCCCTTCGGCGCCCCGTCCAGACACGGTTCCGTTTTCAGTTCGAGCGCGCATCCGTGAGCAGTGCTTCCAGCTTCGCAAGCGCCTTCTTCCAGGCCGTACGTTCCTTTTCGACGTCCTTGGCGCTCGCGAGCTTGTTCAATTGCAGCGCGATCTGCGCCTTGCCCGTGCCCTTCGCATAAAATCCGGCTTCGAAGCGCGCGTCCTTCTTCCACGTGCCGCGCCAGTACTTGTCCTTGGTCTTCGAGGTCTCGACGAACGCGCCGGGCGGGAACCAGGCCTTGCGCGTCCGGGCATCGGTCGCGGCCCCGAACAGCGCGGGAAGCCCCACCGGCATGACCTTGGTGATGCTGACCGAATAGCCGTCCGGGCGCTCGTGCTTCGCGCGGCCGCCGCGGGCGCGTTCGTATTCCACGGTGATCATCTGGCACCACCAGCCCGGCGCGCCGTATTTCTCGTGCAGCAGCCGCGCGACGTCCTTGTGCGCCATCGCGGTCGCGCCGATCCGGTTGAGGATGACGAACCAGCCCATCCAGCCGCGCCCCGTGGCGGCCTTCACCTTCTCGTCGGAAATGGAGGGCTTCCAGCCCGCTTGTGCCTTCGCCGCCATGCCGTAATCTCCCCGGGACAAGCTATTCCAATATCCGAGGCTGTTCCATGTCCGACAAGAAAGGCCCGCTCGACGGGGTGCGCGTCCTCGACCTCACCGAGTTCATCTTCGGGCCGTACGCGACGCAGACGCTGGGCGATCTGGGCGCCGACGTCATCAAGATCGAGAACCCGGGCGGCGACCGCCAGCGCCACGGCTCCAAGCACGCCAGAAACGAGAACATGAGCGCGCTGTTCATGAGCATGAACCGCAACAAGCGCTCCGTCGTCCTCGACCTGAAGACCGAGGAAGGCGCGGCCAAGCTGCGCGCGCTGATCCCGACCGCGCAGGTCCTGATCCACAATGTGCGCGCCGACGCGATGGCGCGACTGGGCTTCTCCTACGACGACGTCGCCAAGCTGAATCCCGGCATCGTCTATGTGCATTGCGTGGGCTACGGCTCCGATGGCCCCTATGCCGGGCGCCAGGCCTTCGACGACCTGGTACAGGCGGCGTCGGGCGCGGCCGATCTGTTACCGCGCGTCGACGGCAATGAGGAGATGCGGCTCTTGCCCAGCTTCGTCGCCGACAAGGTCTCGAGCCAGCACGCGCTGTGGGGGACGCTGGCCGCGCTCTATCACCAGCAGCGCACCGGCGAAGGCCAGTTCGTCGAGGTGCCGATGTTCGAGTGCTTCACGCATTTCATCCTGCTCGAGCATCTCTACGGCGAGACCTTCGAGCCGGCGGTCAGCCATATGGGCCACACGCCCGCGCTCGCCTCCGACCGCCGCCCGCTCAAATGCAAGGACGGCCACATCTGCATCCAGCCGGTGAGCCGCGCGGCATCGGCGAAGTTCATGGAGCTCGGCGGCATCCCGAACGCCTATGAGAGCGAGCGCTTCCTCTCGGCGCCCAAGGGCAGCCGCGTCGGCGTCTACTACGCGATGCAGCGCGAGGCCGCGATGGCGCACACCGTCGAGGAATGGATGAAGCTCGGCGAAGAGAACCGCATCCCCATCATGCGCGCCAACGGGTTGGACGAGGTGCTGAACGACCCGCATCTGAAAGCGGTGGATTTCTTCCAGGTGCGCGAGCATCCCAGCGAAGGCGGCTGGCGGGCGATGCGCCCGCCGGTGAAGTTCTCCAAGACGCCGGCCTCCATCCGCCGTCCGCCCCCACTGCCGGGGCAGGACACGACGGACATCGTCGGCGAATAGAGCGGGTTCGCCGGCGCTCTTTTTCTCATCGCCGGGCGAGTTCCCGACGGCGCGTTTCCCCGCAGATTTCCTGCCGGGACACGGTTAAATCCGCACGCGTAATGTTTATTAATATTACGTTATATGGAATGTTTATAGATGTTTAAAACATCACTATATATAATAAAACCATAATACCTGAGGAAGCGGCATGTACGCCTTTCTGTCGCCGTCTTATGTGCCTTGGACGCTGTTGGCTCTGCTCGCCGTGTCGTTGGTCGCGGCCGGCCGTATGCGTGCGCGGCGGCAGTCTGCGGCACCAGCCCATCTATCGGCCGAGGAGTCGAAAAAAATGATGTCAGTGGTGGAAGCCGCGGCGGCGGCCTATGAAGCGGCAAAGCGCGAGCGCATGGTGATCACCACCGTCGCCGAGGGCGCGCAAGCGGGTGTGGATCCCGTCGCCTGGTTCGTGCAGAGCATCGCCCGCGTGGTGCCCGTATACCGCAAGCTGGAAACCGGCGCGTTCGAGAAGATCGACGACGCGGCGAGCGTTGGCACGGAGGCGCAATCGCTATACATACGCAAGCACAACTATCAGACCTATATCGGCTGGGCGCGCTCGATGCAGTAGCCTCGGCCTGTTCGTGGAAACGCCGGCCGAGCGAATGAGCCCCTTATGATCACTGCCGCCCAGTTGCGCGCCGCCCGTGCGCTCGCCGGAATAGACCAGCGCGAGCTGGCCGAGCGCTCCGGCCTTTCGGTGCCGACGATCCAGCGCATGGAAGCCAGCGACGGCGTCATCCGCGGCAATGTGGATTCGCTGATGAAGCTGATCGGCGCCCTGGAGGTGCTGGGCATCGCGCTGATCGGCGAAGACGCGACCAGCAGCGAAGGCGGCCGCGGCGTCCGCCTCAAGCGTCGGGCGGGTTAGAACAGGTTGTCTTCAAGTTGATCCAATCAAATTCAATGTCATGGCCCGCGAATGCCGCCTTCGCTTACGCTACGCCGTGCCAGGTGAAACTCACTTGCCGCGGCGTAGCGTAAGCGGAGCCGGGCGGGCCACCCGGCTGGGTTCTGTGCACTTTCTCCAATCCCAACACCGTCATCGCCCGGCGCGAAGCGTCCGGGCGATCCAATTTGGCAACCAGCGCAAAATTGGATCACCCGGATCGCGCGAAAAGCGCGACCGGGTGATGACGGTGTTATTTATTGAAAGAGCAGCGAAGCGTCACCTGGGTGGCCCGCCCGCCTCCGCTTCGCTTCGGCGCGGCAAGTGAGCTTTGCTTGGCGCGCCGTAGCTTTAGCGAAGGCGGCATTCGCGGGCCATGACAGGTTTGTCTGTGATTCTAGCCGATCACGACCTGCCCTATACCGTCACGAACGCCTTCGCGGCCTCGTCGTACATTTCCAGCTTGCCGTCCGCGATGCCGAAGCGGGCGCCATGAATCGCCAGCGTCCCTTGCCGGACGCGCTCCGCGACGAACGGGAAGCTCATCAGCCGCCGCATCGACAGGAGCACGCTGGCGCGCTCCAGCGCCGCATGCCGCTCCACGCCCTCTTCCGCGCGGGACGCGCTCTCGACCGCCGGCGCAAGCAGGTCGATCCAGGAGCGCAGGAACGGGACGCCCTCGCCGATGCTTCCGTCGAGCGCCGCCGCGACGCCGCTGCATTGCGCATGCCCCATGACCAGCACGCTGGAGACGCCCAGGATCGTCACCGCGAAGGCGATCGCAGCACTCGTCCCGTGATGCGCGCCGTCGATCTCGGGCGGCGGCACGATCGCGGCGATGTTGCGGACCACGAACAGCTCGCCCGGCCGGGCGTCGAACACCGTCGCGGGATCGGAGCGTGAATCGCTGCAGGCGATGACCAGGGTGCGCGGCCGCTGGCCCGATCGGGCGAGCTCCGAATAGCGCTCCCGCTCGGCCGGCCAGCGGCGTTCGCGAAAGCTCAAATAGCCCGCGATCAGCCTCTCCATATCGTCGTTGTGGTCCAAACGGCCTCGCTCATATCGTTGTGGCTGCGCCACCATAGCACTCAAAGGCGGCTTGAAGGCAGCAGCCGCTATGTCCAAGATCGCGGCCCACGCCGAGGTCCCGCATGTCCGACACGCTTTTGCCCGTCCCCAAGGAATGGAAGGAGCGCGCGCTGATCGACGGCGCCGCCTATGAGCGCAAATACGCGGAATCGATCGGCGATCCGGAAGGCTTCTGGCGCGAGGCGGCGCACCGGCTCGACTGGATGATGCCGTTCACCAAGGTCAAGGACGTCTCGTGGAACCCGGACGACCTGCACATCCGCTGGTTCGAGGACGGCTGCCTGAACGTCGCCGCCAATTGCATCGACCGGCACCTGGAGACGCGCGGAAACCAGACTGCGATCATCTGGGAAGGCGACAATCCGCAAGACAGCCGCCACATCTCCTATGCCGAGCTGCACCGCGAGGTCTGCCGCTTCGCCAACGTGCTGAAAGCGCACGGCGTGAAGAAGGGCGACCGCGTCACGATCTACCTGCCGATGATCCCGGAAGCCGCCTATGCGATGCTCGCCTGCGCGCGCATCGGCGCGGTGCATTCGGTGATCTTCGCCGGCTTCTCGCCCGACAGCATCGCGGGCCGCATCCTGGACTGCGCCTCGACCATCGTGCTGACCGCGGACGAAGGCGTGCGCGGCGGCAAGCCGATCCCGCTCAAGAAGAACACCGACGAGGCGCTGGCGAAATGCCCGGACGTGAAGACGGTGCTCGTCGTCAAGCGCACCGGCGGCGCGATCAGCATGAAGGCAGGCCGCGACGTCTGGTATCACGACGCGGCGGCGAACGTCTCCGCCGATTGTGCGCCTGAGCCGATGGGCGCGGAGGATCCGCTCTTCATCCTCTACACCTCCGGCTCGACGGGCAAGCCGAAGGGCGTGCTGCATACGAGCGGCGGCTATCTGATGTATGCCGCGTTCACGCATCAATACGTCTTCGACTATCACGACGGCGACGTCTATTGGTGCACGGCGGACGTCGGCTGGGTGACGGGGCACAGCTACATCGTCTACGGGCCACTCGCGAACGGCGCGACCACGCTGATGTTCGAAGGCGTGCCGAACTACCCGTCGACCTCGCGCTTCTGGGAGGTGATCGACAAGCACAAGGTCAACATCTTCTACACTGCGCCGACCGCGATCCGCGCGCTGATGCGCGACGGCGAAGCGCCGGTGAAGAAGACCTCGCGCAAGTCGCTGCGCCTGCTCGGCAGCGTCGGCGAGCCGATCAATCCGGAAGCGTGGCTGTGGTATCACCGCGTCGTCGGCGACGGGCGTTGCCCCATCGTCGACACTTGGTGGCAGACGGAGACCGGCGGCATTCTCATCTCTCCCCTGCCCGGCGCCACGGACCTGAAACCCGGCTCGGCGACCAAGCCGCTGTTCGGCATCAAGCCGCAGCTCGTCGACGCGGACGGCAAGGTGCTGGACGGTGCGGCGAGCGGCAATCTCGTGCTGCTCGATTCCTGGCCGGGACAGATGCGCACGGTCTATGGCGACCACCAGCGCTTCATCGACACCTACTTCAAGACCTATCGCGGCAAGTATTTCACCGGCGACGGCTGCCGCCGCGACGCGGACGGCTATTACTGGATCACCGGCCGCGTCGACGACGTGATCAACGTCTCGGGCCATCGCCTGGGGACCGCGGAAGTCGAAAGCGCGCTCGTCGCCCACAAGGACGTGGCCGAGGCCGCCGTCGTCGGCTATCCGCACGACATCAAGGGCCAGGGCATCTATGCCTATGTGACTTTGAAGACCGGCATCGCCGCGAGCAATGCGCTCGCCGAAGAGCTCAAGCAGTTCGTGGCGAAGGAAATCTCGCCCATCGCCAAGCCCGACGTCATCCAGTTCGCACCGGGCCTGCCCAAGACGCGCTCGGGCAAGATCATGCGCCGCATCCTGCGCAAGATCGCGGAAGGCGACGTCTCCAACCTCGGCGACACGACGACGCTCGCCGATCCCAGCGTGGTGGACGATCTGGTGAGGAACGCGGTGAAGAAGTAGTCTGTTTCAGGGGGCCGCGAATATGGTTGTGATTTCTGCGATTATCGGTGTGCTGCTTATCGCATTGCTCATACTCAGAATCGCGCAGGCAACTGGCGGCACAACGACGACAGTCACCACTGTAAAAGGTACTTTCGACGAACAAGGCAAATTCCAGCCCGGCCCGCCCCCAGCGGTTCCATTGCCGCTAAGCAGCGCAGAATACGATCGGCAGGCTGCGTCGATGCCAATTGAATGGATTACCTATGCGGGCATGACGCCGGAACTCCGCCTACAAATTCGCGGAACCACCGAAGGCATGTTCCGGCAGACCACTCGAAAATACATCAACATGATCGGTCAGGAGAATTTTGAACACCTGTCGGTTGGCGAGCGCGATGCCATGATGAACACGATCATGGCCGAGGCCTATGTTCTGGATTGGGGCGGCGCTCTTTACCCGAACGGCAATCCGATGCCCTACTCCGCTTCGTCCATGGCGCTCATGCTCGCCAAAGATCCGTATCTCGTCGCATTTTTGAGTGATCAAGCGGAGCGCCTAAACCCCGGCTGGTCCAATCGACAAGCCTAGGGCCGTTTCCGATCATGTTGATGTCTGAGCTTGCGGCACGTCGCCCTTCGAGGCTCGGCCTTCGGCCTCGCACCTCAGGGTGACGTGCCTACTGCAGCAGTCGCGTCATCCTGAGGTGCGAGCGCAGCGAGCCTCGAAGGATGGCGCTCCGCTTGATTCAAACTCGGCAAAAATCGCCTTAGCTAGTCTGAATCCAAAATATTGACTTCCTCCGCGCGCGCCGGTTCGTTCCGCGCAGGATGACTGGAAACATCTTCACCGAAGACCGGCTGGCAAGCGTGCTGAAGCGCGTGCCGGGCGTGCTTGCCCTGATCGTCGGCTGGGCCTGGTTCGTCGTCGCGGGCGGCGGCGGGTTCGGGCTGATCCTTACCGAAGGCCCGCTGCCCCTCACCCATGGCTGGTATGCGATGTTCTCGGGGCTGGCGCTATGCCCCGCGACGGCGTGGCTTCTCAAGCGCACCGCGAATGTCGAGGCGTCGTTCCTCGCCAGGTTCATCGTCGCGGCGCTGTTCATCGCCGCCGGACGACTGGCGCTGATCGTCGGACCGTGGCCGATCGGCCCGCACGGCTGACGCCCTCGTCTTTCGCTTCCAAAACCGCCATGCTCGCGCCGTGCAATCGAAAGGCGCCCCATGCTCACCTGGCGGATCGGCGACGTGACGGTCACGCGCGTCGTGGAGATGGAGCTGCCGGTTCCCTACTCCCCGAAGCACTCCTTCCTGAAAGAGGCGACGCCCGAGGCGCTCAGGGAGATGCCCTGGCTGATGCCGCATTTCGTGACGCCGGAAGGCGCGCTGATCCTCTCCATCCACGCGCTCTGCGTCGACGCACCCGGGCTCAAGCTCGTCGTCGACACCTGCGTCGGCAACGACAAGCCGCGCCATCTCACGCGCCGCCAGGCCCTGCAGACGAACTTCCTGGAGAAGATGGCCGAGGCCGGTTTCGCGCGCGAGACGGTCGACGCCGTGGTCTGCACGCATCTTCACGTCGACCATGTCGGCTGGAACACGATGAAGGACGGCGAGCGCTTTGTGCCGACCTTCCCGAACGCGCGCTATCTGATCGGCGCCAGGGAATACGAGCACTGGAAGGACGTGAACGAGGACGAGACGCCGCAGATCATGGCGGACTCGGTCACGCCGATCTTCGAGGCGGGCCTGGCCCAAACGGTCGAGATGGACCACCGCATCTCGCCCGAACTGCGCCTCGTGCCGACGCCGGGCCACACGCCCGGCCATGTCAGCGTCGCGATCGAATCCAAGGGCGAGACCGCGTTCATCACCGGCGACATGATGCACCATCCCTGCCAAGTGAGCCGCCCCGACTGGACGTCCGAGTTCGACGGCGACAAGCAGGCCGGCGCCGCGCGGCGCCATACGATGATCCGCGAATGGGCCGACAAGCCCTGCCTCGTCATCGGCACCCACTTCGCCGCACCGACGGCCGGGCGCATCGTGAGCGACGGCGCGGGCTACCGGTTCGAGGCATGAGAACCTTGGTGCTCGCCGTGGCCGTGATACTTGTGAGCTGCGTGCATTTGCCGAATCCTTACGCTGCGGTTCCGAACGAAGAATGTGCCGTGTTCGTCGACCTCATCGACGCGCTCGATGACCCAGCGCGGCCTAAAGATGGAACCGGCGAAGACTATGCGCCCAGCATGTTCCCGGCGAGACCGCGCCTTTACACTCCAATCGACGGGCCCGGCGGGAAAGCTGACATCACGACATGCGGCGAATTGATGTGGCGCGTGCGCGCTCACGACTCCGGCTCTGTGGCGGCGTTGCACGATCCGTTTCCCGATGGTCCGAACGTCCTGCTTTCGCGCGTGACGTTCGATAAAGAGCGCCAGATCGCGACGTTCACTTACGCGCCGGGCTGGGGCTCGCTTGGTTTGGAGGTTTGGAAATTGACGATGCGGCGTGGACCGGACGGACACTGGAAGCTCACCGCGTGGAAGCTCGAGATGGTGTCCTAGCGCGCTCCTTTGTGCCATCGTGATGTCATTGCCCGTCATCGCGCGGCTCATGAGGACGAAGACGGCGCTGGCTTCCCGTCTGTCCCGTGAGCCGGTCTCCTTGTAGTAGATCGGCGGACGTTCTACCCTAGGCTTCGGGAACGCACCGCCGATGGCCGACGCCAAGCCTTCGCCGTCCGATACAGATGACGCGCCCGCGCGCGACCCGCGCATGGCGTGGACGTTCGTGTTCGGCGGTTTCGCGCTGCTTTTCTTCGGCTGCACGCTGATCGAGATCGGCAACCCCTCGCAGCAAGGCTTCGTCTACACCGTCTTCGGCATGGCCATCGTCATGTTCGTCACGTCGGGCAACCTGAAAGCGTCCGACGCCGTCTCCCTCATCAAAAGCATCACCGGAAAGGGCTGAGCGATGCGGGTTCTCGATATCGCATTCTGGTCCAGCGCCGTCCTCGGCATAGGCACCGCCGCCGTGCTCGCGTTCAACGTCACCTCGCTGTACCAGGGCGTGCATGCGGTGCGGGCCGAGACGGAGGCGCAGAAAGCGCAGCTCGTCCAGGTCAAGAAAGACACCGACACTGCTCTCAAACAGGCCGACGCCGCCAAGCACGAGACGGCGGCGCAGATGGTCCAGCTCGCGCAGATCAAGAGACAGGCGGCGGACGCGCAGGCCGCGATCGGCTCGCAATCGGCCATCCTCAAGGACCTCGCGGCGAAGATCGACGGAAAGAACGCCGAGATCGCCGCCCTCGACGGCACGATCGCCGCGCGCAAGACCCAGATCGGCGCGCTCGACAACCAGATCGCGGACAGGACGGGCAAGATCGCCTCGCTCGACGGCGAGATCGCGTCGCGCAACAGCGCGTTGTCGGACCTGCAGAACCGGTATAGCCAGCTCGCCGGCCAGCTTCAAAAGGCGCAGGAGCAGATCAATGAAAGCGCCAAGCTGCACGCGGCGAACGACCAGCTGCAGCAGCAGATCGCGAACCTGCAGGGGCGCCTTGGCGGCCTGAACCAGCAGATCGTGGACAGGCAGAACGCCTTGAACAAGCTCAATCAGGAAATCGCCACCCATCCGCAGCCGCAGGCGACAGGGGAGAATATCTGCGCCATCATTCGCACCAACCGCGCGCACAATCCCAAATACAATCCGCTTGCGGCCTGCGGCCTGCAATAACTCAGGCTTCGGCCCAACCATCCATCGCCTTCGCCATCGCGATGTCGCTATCGGTCACGCCGCCGGCGTCGTGGGTGGAGAGCGTCACCTCGACCTTGTTGTAGACGTTCGACCATTCGGGATGGTGGTCCATCTTCTCGGCAAGCAGCGCCGCGCGGGTCATGAAGGCAAAGGCGGCGTTGAAGTCCTTGAACGTGAAATTCCGCGTGATGGCGTCGCCGCCCGGCACGTCGCGCCACTCAGGCAGGTCCTTGAGCGCCGCGGCGCGGACGGCGGGGTCGAGTTTTTTCATGAGCGGTCTCCTGGTTTTCATTCTAACGTGCGGGACATGGATTGGTCACGGACCGAAGCCCCGTCGCTCGACGATTTCGAAGCGCTGGCGCGCGCCGCCTTCGCCGGGCTGCCGCAGGAGTTCCGCGCGCTCGTGGGCGCGGTGACGTTCCAGGTCGCGGACTTCCCCGACGAGGAGGTCATGCGCGACATGGAGCTCGAGAGCGAGTTCGACATCCTGGGACTTTTCTCCGGCCCCGACCTCGCCGCGCACGAGGCCGGTCATGTTCACGCCAACCAGACGATGATCTTCCTCTACCGGCGCCCGATCCTCGACTATTGGGCCGAGCATCACGAAGCGCTGGGCGACGTGGTGCGCCATGTGCTCATCCACGAGATCGGCCACCATTTCGGGCTGTCGGACGACGACATGGAAGGGATCGAGGGGTAGCGCCAAAATCGGATAGTCATCCTTCGAGGCTCGCCCTTCGGGCTCGCACCTCAGGATGACGAGCTTGTTTCTCCAAGTAGGCACGTCACCCTGAGGTGCGAGCGTAGCGAGCCTCGAAGGGGTCGCGAGCGACAGCGTAGCGACGGGCCGTCTCACCGCAACTCGTAACTCCGCTCCGCCACATACAGGCTGCCGTTCGGCGAGAGATGGCTGGAGTAGAGGGTGAACTCCCCCACCTCGAACGGCGCGCAGGCAAAGAGCGCATGCTGGACGATGAAATCCATCACGCGCTCGTGCGGCGCGCCTTTGAGGTAGGCCAGCGTCACATGCGGCGTGAATTTGCGCTGCTCGGGCTCGAGGCCGATGCGCTGCAAGGCCGTCTCGATCTTGCGCTGGAGATGGACGAGCGCGTCGTTCGGCGCGACGCCGGCCCACAGCGCGCGCGGGTGCTTGCCGCCGAACTCGCCTACACCCTTGAGCTGAAGCGTGAAGCGCGATGCCGATATCGCCGAAAGCGCGTCGTCGATCGCGCAGGCATCGCGCCCGTCGACCTCGCCGATGAAGCGCAACGTGACATGAAGCTGCTCGCGCTCCGACCAGCGCGCGCCGGGCACGCCCGACTGCATCGGAAGAAGGCCGTCGGCGACGGAATCCGGCAACGCGAGGGCGACGAACAATCTCATGCGCGCATCAAAGGCAGGCGGCGGCGGAAGGCGAGCCCGACCGCGCCATAGGCGATCGTGCCGAACAGCACCGCGAGACCCAGCGCCGCCTCGCGCTGCAGCGTCCCTTCATGCATGACGATCTGAGGCGCGAGCATGGCGCCCAGCAGAGCCGCGCCGCCCGTCGCCGCCGCGGCGAGCAGGCTCGGTGCCAGGGCGCGCCGGAAGACGCTGTCGATCTCGATCAGCCCGCGGCGGTGCGCGAGAAAGACGAGCAGGCCGACATTCGCCCAGGAGCCGAACGAGGTGCCGAGCGCGACGCCCGCCGCTCCCAGATGCAGTCCCCAGACCAGCACGAATTTGAGCCCGACGTTCACCGCGACCGCGAGCAGGGTCGCGCGCACCGGCGTCGCGGTGTCGTGGCGCGCATAGAACGTCGCCGCGATCACGCGCACCACCACGAAGGCGGGAAGCCCGACGCCATAGGCGGCAAGCGCCGACGCCGACACGTCCGCGGCTTCGAGATGAAACGCGCCGTGGGCGAAGATGCCGCGCATGATCGTCTGCGGCACGAGCAGGAACGCGGCGGCGAAGGGAAGCGTCAGGAACAGGCCGAGCGCGGCGCTGCGGTTCTGCGCCGCGTGCGCGCCCTTCTCGTCGCCCTTGGCGATGAGCGTGGACATCTCGGGCAGGAGGATGGTCGCGAGCGCGATGCCGATCGTGCCGAGCGGAAGCTGGTTGATGCGGTCGGCATAGTTGACCGCGGTCAGCACGCCGGGGAAGAAGCTCGCGATCAGCGTGTCGAAGAAGAGCTGGATCTGCACGCTCGCCGAGCCCAGGGTCGCGGCGCCGAGGGCTCCCAGGAAGTTCTTTGCCTCCGGCGTCCAGCGCGGCATCTTCAGGCGCAGCCGCAAGCCGGCGCGCGCGGCGGCCCATACGATGAAGACGTATTGGATGCCGCTTGCGAGCAGCACGCCGATCGCGGCGGCATACGCCGCGTTGGGGAAAACATTCGGCGCGTAGTGCGCGATCGCGAGCGTGGCGATCATCGACAGGTTCAGGAAGATCGACCACGCGGCGGCGGCGGCGAACCGGCCATGCGCGTTGAGCATCGCGGAGAGTTGCACCGCGATCACCGTCAGGATCAGATAGGGAAAGGTGATGCGCGACAGCGCAGTCGCAAGCTCCGTCTCGCCCGCATGCGACGCGAAACCCGGCGCCATCACGCGCACGATCCAGTACATCAGCGCCAATGCGACGGCCAGGAGCACGACCTGCGCCGCCACCTGCCAGGAATAGACATTGTCGGCGAACGCAGCCGCGGCCTCTTCACCCTGCTTCTCGCGCGCGGCGGCATAGCGCGGGATGAAGGCGACGTTGAAGGCGCCTTCCGCGAAGATGCCGCGGAACGAGTTCGGCAGGCGCCAGGCGACGAAGAACGCGTCGGACAGCAGCCCATCGCCGAGGACGGCCGCCATCAGCACGTCGCGCAGGAAGCCCGCGACGCGCGAGAGCAGCGTGTAGCCACCGACGGATAACAGGCGCTTGAACATCGATGGTCCCGACTCGCTATCCGGCAGCGTCTTGGAAGGCGGGCGCGTAGGCAAGCGAGCGCACGCGCGCGAACGCCCCTGGGCGAAGCTCCAGCCCCTGGAGATGCTCGCCGGCGAAGGCGCAGGCGATGCCGCCGAGCAGCTCGGCGCGGAATCCGAACCGGCGGTAATACGCGTCGCCGAGCACGATCACCGCCTCGATCCCCGTTGCGCGGCAATCGTCGAGCCCGGCGCGGATGAGCGAATCGCCGATCCCCCTTCGCTGCCGGTCCATGCGCACGCAGACCGGCCCCAGCGCGGCCGCGCGCAAGGATGACGGCTCGGCGGCGACGCGGCTGAACATCGCATGCGCCACCGGCTCGCCGTCCTCCAGCGCCGTAAGTTCCGCTATGACGTCCCCTGCGCGGCGCAATTCCCGAACGATGGCAACCTCCTCGTCGCCGCTGCCGAAGCGCGTCTTGAACGCGGCGCGGATCATCTCGGCGACCCGCGTCTCGTGGCCGCGGCAGTTACGGATAAAGACCGGGGATTGCGCCATTTTCATGCACCCTATCGAACTTGATACTTTTCGTCCGCCACACGATATAATACGCGAACCGGTCCGTGCGGCCGGCGAAGGAAGGATTCACCATGGCAGACTTCGACAATCGCGCCTTGAGCGGACGCAGCCGCGTCGCCGACGGCGCCATCGACCAGGGGCTGCGCGCCTACATGCTGCGCGTCTACAATTACATGTTCATCGGGCTGCTGCTCACCGGCGCGATCGCCTGGGCGACGTTCAATGCCGCGGCGGTCGATACCGGCCACGGGCTGGCACTCACCGAGTTCGGCCACACGCTGTTCTTCTCGCCCCTGCGCTGGGTGGTGATGCTGGCGCCGCTGGGCTTCGTCCTGGTGCTGTCGTTCGGCATCGAGAGGATGAGCGCCGGTACCGCGCAATTCCTCTTCTGGCTCTTCGCCGCGGTGATGGGCGTGTCGATCTCTTCGATATTCATCGTCTACCAGCTCGGCAGCGTAGCCCAGGTGTTCTTCATCACCGCCGCCGCCTTCGGCGCGCTGAGCCTGTGGGGCTACACGACCAAGACCGATCTGACCGCGATGGGCTCGTTCCTGATCATGGGCGTCTTCGGGCTGTTCATCGCGATGCTGGTCAACCTGTTCCTCAACTCGGCCCTGATCACCTGGGTGACCTCGGTCGTGGGCGTCGGCATCTTCGCGGGCCTCACCGCCTACGACACGCAGTACATCAAGAACCTGTACTACGAGGGCGACGACGGCTCGACCGCGACGAAGAAGGCGATCCGTGGCGCGCTGTACCTCTACCTCGATTTCCTCAACATGTTCCTCTTCCTCCTGCGCCTGATGGGCAACCGCCGCTGATCAGATATCCCATCCTCCCCCGTCCTTACGGGGGAGGCGCCGAGCGCAGCGAGGCGGAGGGGGAAGTCCCCCTCCGGCGCTTCGCGCCACCTCCCCCGCCAAAGCGGGGGAGGATATTTCGAGCCCACCATGCCGATCGACACGCCCGATCCGTTCCGCGTCGAGCTTCAGCCGTACTCGCCACGCTGGGCGGAAATGGCGGCCGAGGAGTCCACGCGCCTGAAAGCCGCGCTGGGGCCCCTGCTCGTGACCGTGCATCATATCGGCTCGACGGCGATCCCGGGGATCATGGCCAAGCCCGTCGTCGACCTGATCCCGATCGTCACCGACATCGAGCGCCTCGACGCGCAGGAAGGCACGGTGCGCGCGCTCGGCTACAAATGGTTCGGCGAATTCGGGCTCCCCGGGCGGCGCTATTGCTATCTGCTCGATCCCGCGACGGGCAAAAGGCTGTTCCAGCTCCATTGCTACCAGGAAGGCTGGCCGGACATGCCGCGCCACCTCGCCTTCCGCGATTATCTGCGCGCCCATCCGCTGCTGGCCAAGGAATACGAGATGGAGAAGATCCGCGCCGCGTCCAAGGCCTCGGACGACGTCAACGCCTATAACGACGAGAAGAACGACTGGATCAAACGGGTGGAGAAGGACGCGCTCGCCCGGTTCAGCCCTGCGCCGCGAGCGCCTTGATCAGCTTCTTGTCGAACACGCGCAGCACCTGGGCGAGGTCGTGGCCGCGCTTGAGGACGTGGCCGCCGGGTTCGATCACGGCATATTGACCCTGCCGGTTGCGCAGGCGCGGGCGCTTCTCGATTCGGAACAGCGCCATCTCGCTCGAGCGGCGGAAGACCGAGAACGCCGCCACCTCGCTCAGGAAATCGATCGCGTAATCGCGCCATTCGCCGGCGCTGACCATGCGGCCGTAAAGATTGAGGATGCGGTCGAGCTCGGCGCGGTCGAATCGCACCTGCGCCGCTGGCCCGCCGCCGGATACGTTCCGCGCGGGCTGCGAGCCGGTCTCCGCGCGGAGGAACGCTATGGGTTCCTCGACCATCGGCTGCGATGATGGCGCGCGGGCCGGGTTGCGTCAAATGCGTGACAAGGTTGAAACCTTGCGTTTCGCACGGCGTAAACGGAAAAATCCGTAATGCCCAGCCACGAAATGGCCACGTTTGGACCTTTTCGCCGCCTTTATCGGTTCCCATGTTCGGGTCGTCGGCTGATCGAGTTGAGGGATAGCTTTTCGGCGATTTAAGCCCCCCAGCCCCTCGCTGAGGAGCGGTCCTGATCGGTCAGCCGACACCCTACCCCCTGTGACAGCGCCCGGCCAACGCGATAGCGTGCGCGCCGAAGTGGGCCAGTCCCATCCCAAGGGGAGATCACATGTACCGTAGTGTTGCCGCCGCGCTCGCGCTGAGCGTCTTTGCGATGCCGGGCCTCGCTCAGGCACAGACGATGACGAACCTGCTGCACCCGGCGCCCGAAGGCGCCGACATCGCTTATCAGATGACCGACGGCACGGTCATGGCGCAGTCCAACAACGACGGCAGCCACTGGTTCAAGCTCACGCCGGACGTCAACGGCAGCTATCAGAAGGGCACGTGGTCGCGCATGGCCGACCTGCCTTCGGGCTATCAGCCCTATGCCTTCGCCGGCGCGGTACTGGCCGACGGCCGACTCATCATCGAGGGCGGCGAGTACAATCCCGGCAGCACCTTCAGCCTGACCAATCTCGGCGCGATCTACGACCCGCTCGCCAACACGTGGAAGCCGGTCAAGGCGCCCAAGCACTATCCCTATATCGGCGATTCCTCGTCGCTGGTGCTGCCCGACGGACGCTACCTCTTGAGCGACAAGCTCAACGAGAACATGGCGGTCCTCGATCCCAAGACGATGAAGTGGACGAACCTGCCTTCCACCAACAAGAACGACTTCAACTCGGAAGAGACCTGGACACTGATGCCGGACGGCACGGTGCTGGTGGAGGACGTGAAAGACGGCCCCCACACCGAGATCTACGATCCGGCGACCGGCAACTGGACGTCGGCGGGAAAGACGCCCGAGCGCCTCAACAGCCCCAAATGCTGCAAGGTGATCCTGTTCGGCGACGGCAAGAAGTATCACCCGCCGGGCGAGATCGGGCCGGCGCTGCTGATGCCGGACGGATCGGTCTTCGCGACCGGCTCGATCCCCAAGAACGAGACGACCGCGCACTCCGCGATCTACAAGAACGGCACGTGGACGTCCGGTCCCGACATTCCCCGCGGCGACGACATCGGCGATTCCTTCGCGTCGCTCCTGCCCAACGGGCATGCGCTGTTCGAAGGCATCAGCGGCCAGCTCTACGAGTTCGACGGCACGTCGATCACGACGACCTCGTTCAACGCGGCCGGCAACAGCCTGATGGTGCTGCCGACCGGCGAGATCCTGATCGGCGGCCAGGCGGTCTATTCCTCGCCCGGCAATCCCAATCCCTCCTGGGCGCCCGCGATCACGAACTGTCCCTCGACGATCACGCACGGAACGACGTTCCAGATCGCCGGCACGCAGTTCAACGGCTTGAGCCAGGCGAACTCGTTCGGCGACGAGCTGCAGACCTTCACCAACTATCCGCTGGTGCGCATCACCAACACCGGGACGGGCCACGTGACCTACGCGCGCACGCATGACCACAGCTCGATGGGCGTGGCGACGGGCAGCCTGACGGTGACGACGCAGGTCGACGTGCCGAACGGCATCGAGACGGGCGCGAGTTCGCTCGTCGTCGTCGCCAACGGCATCGCATCGGCGCCGGTGAGCGTGACGGTGAACTAAAGTCATCCTCCCCCGTCCTTACGGGGGAGGTGGCGCGCAACGCCGGAGGGGGACTTCCCCCTCCGCCTCGCTATCGCTCGGCGCCTCCCCCGTAAGGACGGGGGAGGATTTTCTTATCTTGTCATCCTTGCCGCCACCTGCCCCCAGAAGCCGCCGGCGATGCCGGTGACGGCGAAGATCGCCGTCCACAGCGCGATGATCTCAGCCGGCGCGTCCTTGAGCAGCACGGTCGCCGCGACGCCGATGGCGCCGCACACGCCGCCTGCTATCGCGCCGCCCAGCATGCCGCGCCCGAAGCCCGCGCCGTAGTCCATCGCGTAGAGATAGCCCGCCGTCGCCGAGATCATCATCGCGCCGAACAGCAGCACGTGCTCGCGTACCCAGGGCGAGAAATGGCTGAGCAGCACCATGGCCACCTGCAGCGCCGTGCCGACGAGCAGCGCGCGCTGCAATATCCGGGCATCGATCATGCGGCCTCCTCATGCGCGACTCTCACGCCCAAGGATGGCAGATCGAAGGCGGGGCGTCAGGCCGCGGCCGTCGCGCGGCCCAAGATCAGCCTGCCGAGCAATCCGCCGATGCCGCCGGTGACGGCGGAGCTCGCGGTCCCAAGGCCCAGGATCACCGCCAGCGTGTCGCCCATCAGCACCGACAGCGCGATGCCGATCAGCGCGCAGCCGCCGCCTGCGATCGCACCGCCGAGCGCGGCTCCACCATAGCCCGCCGCCGCTCGGCCGTAGATCAGGCCCGCGACAGCCGATATCCCCATGCCGCCGAACATGAAAACATGGAGCGCGATGAACGGCGAAAAGTGGCCCGCGACCACCATCGCGACCTGAAGCACCGTGCCGATGACGAGCGCGCCCTGGAGCGCTTTCGGATTGATCATCGCGGCGCTCCTATTTCTTCACGGATGCGGTGACCGGCGCGAGCTCGGCCTTCCAGTCGACAGGCCCGCTCGCCAGATATTTGGCGAGATCGGAAAACTCCTCGGCGTTGCCGGCGCTGAAATGCTTGTACAGATCGTCGAAGCCGGGCCCCTCGCCGTAGCCCACGCCGGATTCGACGACGCGCGTGCGCCCGCCGCCCAGATCGTCGATCTCGATGACGGTACGGATCTTGTCGATGAATTCCGGCTTGAACGGCGCGCCCTTAGGGACATGCACGTTGTGAATCACGAGCAGATGCTGCGGCACATAGGCCACGATCTGGTTCCTGATGTTGTCGGGATCGCCTATTCTGCCATCGAGCTTGTAGGACGACTCCATCATCCCGTCATTGCCGAGCGTGATATGCGCGACCGGCACCGCCCAGCCCGAGAACCCCTTGTCGGTCGCGAACGCCTCCCACACCTTGGCGGGCGTCGCGTCGACGACGAGCTCGAGCTGCTGCACGCGATGGCCCTCGGCGTCGCGAAACGAGGTGTCCTTCACCTGTGCCTGCGCCGTGCCGCAGAGCAGCGCGGCCGACAGCGCAATCAGAAACGTTTTCATGACTTACCCCTTCTCGTTTTCGCCTCGGCTTCGAGACGTGTGACGTAGTCGCGCAGCATCGCGACGGAACGGTCGAAAGCGTCGACTGCGCGGTGGGTGCGCGCCTGCATCACCCCGCCCTCCATCGTCGTCAGCGTGAAGATCGCGAGCCCGCGGCGGTCGACGTCGTCCGGCAGGCGCGCGCCGGCCTCGACGTAGCAGCGCTCGATCGCGTCGACCCAGCCGTTGAAATTGATCGCGATCAGATCGCGCACCGGCGGATCGGGCTCGTGCAGCTCCAGCGCCAGATTGCCGATCGGGCAGCCGTAGAAGCAGTCGCTCTCGACGAGCGCGCGGCGGTATTGGGCGAGCAGCGCGAAGACGCGCTCGACCGGATCCTCGACGCCCTCCCAGGCCGGGGCGAGCAGCATCGGGGCGATCCCGTCTCGGTAGCGGCGCAGCACCTCGACCAGAAGCTCCTGCTTGGTCGCGAAGAAATGGTAGAGGCTGCCGCTGTTGGCCCCCGCGGCGCGCAGGATGTCCGCGACCGAGGTCGACTCGTACCCCTTCTCCGAGAACAACCGCATCGCGGTCATGACCAGCCGGTCCTTGGTGTCTTCCGCCATGGCTGATACTTGATTGAACGATCAAGTAAGTCAAGCGCGGGCTTTCACCCGCCCTGCCCTAACTCCGCCCCTCACCCTGAGCTTGTCGAAGGGTGAGTTCGCCTAGGCTCCGGCGAAACCCTCCCCCTTCGACAAGCTCAGGGTGAGGGACTGATACGGCGTGCCGTTTGCCCGTCCAGAAATGTCCCAACCTTAACTTTCAGAACCTTGCGGGAACCGCCCGTTTTCTCTAAGGAAAGCGACCTTTCCACACCGCAAAACCCACTGATGATAAGAATCGAAGGACTGACCAAGCGTTTCGGCCAGGTGACGGCCGTTTCGGATCTGAGCCTGACCGTCGGCAAGGGCGAGGTGCTGGGATTCCTCGGCCCGAACGGCGCCGGCAAGTCGACGACGATGAAAATGATCACCGGCTTCCTCGCGCCCACCTCAGGGCGCGTGAGCGTGTGCGATCACGACGTCGAGACCGACACCATCGCCGCCCAGGCGAGCATCGGCTACTTGCCCGAAGGCGCGCCCGCCTATGGCGACATGACCGCGCGCCAGTTCCTGCACTTCATCGCCGAGATCCGCGGCTTTCGCGGCGATGCGGCGAAAGGCGCGGTGGCGAAGGCGGTGGCCAAGACCGAACTCACCGGCGTGCTCGACCAGCCCATCGAGACGCTGTCGAAAGGCTTCAAGCGCCGCGTCGGCGTGGCCCAGGCGATCCTGCACGATCCGCCGGTCCTGATCATGGACGAGCCGACCGACGGCCTCGACCCCAACCAGAAACATTCCGTGCGCTCGCTGCTGCGCGCCATGGCGCCGACCAAGGCGATCATCGTCTCGACGCATCTTCTCGAAGAGGTCGAGGCGATCTGCACGCGCGCGGTGATCATCGACCGCGGCGGCATCGTCGCCGACGGCAAGCCGGCGGAGCTTCTGGCGCGCTCGCGCCACCATAACGCCGTGACGCTGTCGCTTCCCGCCGAGCAGGCTCCCGCCGCCCTGGCCAAGATCAAGATGCTGCCCACCGTCGCCTCGACAGAGCAGACGCAGCCCACCGACGGCCTGGTGCGCATCACCGCCTTCCCCAAGAGCGGTGCGCTGCTCATCGAGGACGTGAGCGCGCTCGCCGTCCGCGAGAAATGGGACGTGCGCGAGCTCTATGCCGAAGCCGGACGCCTCGACGAGGTGTTCCGCGCCATCACCACCCACGACACCCAACGCGCAAGCAAGTCTGCCGCATGAACCAAGTCTGGCCCATCTTCAAGCGCGAGTTCGCCGCGTACTTCGCGACGCCGCTCGCCTATGTCTTCATCGTGATCTTCCTGTTCGCGATGGGCGTGTTCACGTTCTATATCGGCCGCTTCTACGACAACGGTGTTGCCGACCTGAACGTGTTCTTCACCTACCATCCCTGGCTCTATCTGTTCCTGGTGCCCGCCATCGCGATGCGGCTGTGGGCGGAGGAGCGCCGCAACGGCACGATCGAGCTGCTCTTCACCCTGCCCGCGCCGCTCTGGGCCTCGGTGGTCGGCAAATATCTCGCGGCCTGGGCGTTCACGGGACTGGCGCTCGCGCTCACCTTCCCGATCTGGATCACGGTCAACTATCTGGGCAGCCCCGACAACGGCGTGATCCTCGCAGGCTACATCGGAAGCTTCCTGATGGCGGGCAGCTATCTCGCCATCGGCGCGTGCCTTTCGGCCACGACCAACAACCAGGTGATCGCCTTCGTCATCACCGTCGTCGTCTGCTTCCTGTTCACGATCTCGGGCGCGCCGCTGGTCATCGACTTCTTCCGCGGCTGGGCGCCGCTGTCGCTGATCAGCGCGATCTCGTCCTTCAGCTTCCTCACGCATTTCTCGGCGATCACGGCCGGGGTGATCGACCTGCGCGACGTGATCTTCTTCTTCACGCTGATCGCGCTGTTCCTGACGATCAACGTCGCCGTCCTCGACATGAAGAAGACGGGGTGAGACGATGAAACCGTTGTCCCGCCACGCCTATGCCGTCCTCGCCATCGTGCTGTCGATCGTGATCTTCGTCGCGGTCAACATGGCCGCAGACACCGCGCTGACCACCGCCAAGCTCGACCTGACCGCCAACGGCCAGTTCACGCTCGCCCAGGGCACGCGCAACATCCTGGCGAACCTGAAAGAGCCGGTGACGCTCAAATTCTACTATTCCAAGCAGGTCGCGTCCGAATACGCGCAGACCGCCGACTACGCCAAGCGCGTGCGCGATCTGCTCGGCGAATATGCTTCGCTCAGCCACGGCAACGTCGTCGTCCAGGAGATCGATCCCGAGCCCTTCACCGAGGCCGAGGATCAGGCTCAAGGAGCAGGGCTGACCGGCGCGCCGACCGACAGCGGCGACACGGTCTATTTCGGCCTCGTCGGCACCAACCGCATGGATGGGAAAGAGGTCATCGCCTACTTCTCGCCCGAGCGCGAGCAGTACCTCGAATACGACATCTCTTCGCTGATCTATCGCCTGTCGACGCCGAAGAAGACGCTCGTCGGCATCGTCACCAGCCTGCCGATGGAGTTCGGACCCGGCGGCATGCAGGCGGCGATGCAGGGCCAGGGCCAGCCCTATCTCACCTATCAGGAGCTGGCGCAGACCTATCAGACCCAGATGCTGCCGCCGAGCTTCAATGCGATCCCGAAGGACATGAACGTCCTGATGATCGCCCATCCGGCCGAGCTCAACGACGCGCAGCTCGAGGCCATCGACCAGTTCGTGCTGCGCGGCGGGCGCGCGCTCGTCTTCGTCGATCCGCTGTCGGAGATATCCCAGGCCGGCGCCAATCCCTACCAGCCGCCGCAGAGCCCCGCCTCGTCCAGCCTGCCCAAGCTGTTCCAGGCCTGGGGCATCGGATTCAATCCGGCGAAAGTCGTCGCGGATCGTGCGCTGGCGCAGCGCGTGCAGACGCGCGACCCCATGAACCCGACCACGCTCTATCCGGTGTGGATGCATCTTGGCACCGACAATTTCGCCGACAAGGATCCGGTGACGGCGAACCTGCAGTCGCTCAATCTCGCGACCGTGGGCGCGCTGCATCCGCTGAAGGGTGCCACGACCACCTTCGCGCCGCTGGTGACATCGTCCGACCAGGCCTCGCTGCTCGATGCGTCGGTCGTGAAGACGACGCAGGACCCGCAGGCTTTGATGGCCGAGGTCAGCCCGACCGGCGAGAAGTTCGTCATCGCCGCGCGCGTCTCGGGCGAGGCCAAGACCGCGTTCCCCGGCGCTCCGATCAAGACCGGCAAGATCAACGTCGTCGTGATGGCCGACAGCGACATCTTCGACGACCGCTTCTGGGTGCATGTCCAGACGATGCTCGGCAAGAAGATCGCCGCCCCCTTCGCCGACAACGCGGCGTTCGTGCTGAACTCGGTCGAGAACCTTTCGGGCTCGGGCGACCTCATCAGCCTGCGCACGCGCGAGAGCGGCCAGCGCCCGTTCACCGTCGTGCGCAAGATCCAGGAAGACGCGCAAAGCCAGTTCCAGGCCAAGGAGAAGGCGCTGCAGCAGCACCTGACCGAGACGCAGCAGCGCCTGCACGAGCTCGAGCAGGGCGGCGAGGCGCAGCAGGGCCAGGTCGGTCTCACGCCGGAGCAGCAGAAGGAGGTCGAGAACTTCCGCAAGGACCTGATCGACACCCGCACCCAGCTGCGCGACGTGCAGCACAACCTGCGCAAGGACATCGACGCGCTCGGCTCGCGGCTGGCGCTGATCAACATCGCTCTGGTGCCGCTCCTGATCTCGGTCTTCGCGCTGGTGCTGTCGGGCTTGCGCCGGCGCAAGCGGGCCCAGGCCACGGGTGCCTGAGATGAAGTCCATGCTTTCCGATCCGCGCCGCCGCAACCTCGCCTATCTCGCGGGCGCCGCGATCGTGTCCATCCTGCTCGCGCTGTTCGCGCTCTATGAGCAATCGGCGCAGACCTCGCCGCCGAACAGCCGCTCGGAGGTCTTCCCCGGATTGGCCGCACGCATCCATCAGATCGCGCATATCCACATCGTGTCGAAGAAGGGCGCGTTCGACGTCAATTTCCGTCCCAACCGCGGCGCGGTGGCGCCCTGGCTGATCGCGCAGAAGAGCGATTATCCCGCCTCCTACCAGGAAGTGAACAAGACGCTGGTGGGGCTGGCTGCGATGCAGATCATCGAGCCCAAGACCGACCATCCGGAGTGGTTCCATTCCATCGGCCTGGACGATCCCGCCAAGGGCGGCGACGGCGTCGAGATCACGCTGAGCGACGATCACGGCCATGCGCTGGCCCGCCTCATCGTCGGCAAGAGCGAGGACATCGGCGATCCCGGCGGCGCGGTCGGCCTCTTCGTGCGCAAGCCCGGCGACAATCAGAGCTGGCTGGTGCGCGCCGAGAGCGAGTTCAACAGCGACGTGAACAATTGGCTCGACAAGAGCGTGCTGGACCTCGACCAGACGCGCGTCCAGTCGACGACGGTGGCCCTTCCCGACGGCAGCTCCTACGAAGTCCAGCGCGACAAGCCGGCGGACATGCACTTCAAGCTCGCCTCGATGCCCGCGGGCCGCGAGATGGCGAGCGACGCGGCGGCGGACGGTCCGGCCTATGCCGTCACCGGCTTCACCTTCGACGACGTGAAGCCGCAGCGCGAGGTCGACTTCACCAATTCGGCGCGCGTCACGACCAGGACCTTCGACGGCCTGACCGTCACCGCCGACGTCGCGCACAAGGGCACGGAGTACTGGGCCCAGCTCGACGCCATGAGCCAGTCCGGCAAGCCCGACATCGCCAAGCAGGCGCGCGCCATCGCGACGCGCGTCAATGGCTGGGCGTTCAAGCTTGCCGACTACAAGGGCGCGCAGTTCACCACGCCGCTGGAAAGCCTGCTCAAGCCCAAGGGCGGCGCGGCCGCGCCCGGTCCGGCGCCGTCGCCGATGCAGATTCCGATGCAGCAGAATCCCTGAGCTACCACCCTTCCGTCATCGCCCGCTTTATGCGGGCGACCCACGGCAACCAGCTCCGCTTGCGTCCATGGGTCGCCCGGACAAGCCGGGCGATGACGATAGGGGTATGGGTGGATAATGACCCGCCCGCGCCGCCGTGCTAGGTCCTGACCCGATGTCCGACGACCTCTATCTCCGCGACCTCTGGTACATGGCGGGCCTCGCCCGGCCGCTGCTGCGCGGCGACATGAAGCGCGTGATGCTGCTGGGCGAGCCGGTGCTGATCGGGCGCATGAAGGACGGCGAGGCGTTTGCCCTGCGCGACATCTGCCCGCATCGCGGCGTGCCGCTCTCCGCCGGACGCGTGATGCCCGAGGGCGCGGTCGAATGCCCCTATCACGGCTGGCGCTTCAAGGCGGACGGGCAATGCTCGCTCATCCCTTCGCTCGTCGGCGGCGAGCCGATCAAACCCGAAAGCATCCGCGCGCGCGCCTATCCCGTGCGCGAGCGGGACGGTCTCATCTGGGTCTACATGGCGGCACCCGGCCGCGAGAACAGCCCGCCCGCGAACGAGCCGCCGCGCGTGCCTGCCGCCGCAGGCAGCCGTCCGCGCTGGAGCGAGAGCCAGACCTTTCGCTGCGCGATCGATCACGCCGTGATCGGCTTGATGGATCCCGCGCACGCGCCCTATGTACACGGACGCTGGTGGTGGCGCGTCACACCGCGCGTCAAGGAGAAGCACTACGCCCCGCTCCCGAACGGCTTCGTGATGACGCGCCATGCGCCGAGCAAGCAGGCCTACAAGCTGCTTGGCGGCGACGTCTCGACCGAGATCACCTTCGAGCTGCCCTCAACCCGCTTCGAGAACATCACCGGCAGGCTGCTCGGCCGCCGGATCGCGGTGACGGGGCTCACCACCTGCACGCCGGTCGACGAGCAGACGACACAGGTGACGCAGATATTCTACTGGCCGGCCTGGCTCGGCTTCATCAAGCCGTTCTTCTGGGCGATGGGCCCGACCTTCCTAGGCGACGACCGGCGCATGGTCGAGCTCCAGCGCGAGGGCCTGAAATTCGATCCCCGCCTGATGCTGATCCAGGACTCCGACGTCCCGGCGATGTGGTACCACCGCCTCAAGAAAGCCTGGGCCGAATCGACCGCGACCGGCGCGCCGTTCGTCAACCCGCTGAAAGAGACGACGCTGCGGTGGCGGAGTTGACGGCAACGCCTCCCCGGCCGGCCGTTGGTCGAGTTCGCGATTACTTGCCGACCATGGCCGCAACGCCCGGAAGTCCATTGATGAGAGACCACCCACTCCCCCCATCCTGCGCAAGCAGGGCGGGGTGGACCTGATCGGATACGTCCATATTCCAGGCCGCGGCCGTATCGTCGGCACCGGGCGTCACGACAATCCAGTATTGTGCCCCGGCTTCCAGCGCGACTTTGTGCTTGAAGGTAACCGTGACGGAATCGCAGCAACTGCCGAAAGAGGGAAGCCCCGTCGCCTGCTGCTGGGCCAAGACGGTGCCTGGTAGGCCACCCGCATCGTTGTACAGCCCCACGTTTACGGCGTTCGTGCCATGTGTCCAGCTAACCGCCACCTGCACCTCGTTCGCCTTCGCATTTGCCGAGGCGACAAATCCTTCCGCCAGAGCGAAGTATTGACCCTGGATAGAAAGTTTTCCGGAAATTGCGTATCCAGCGTAGGGCCAATATTGGCCATACCCCGTGCAATGCGGGTAAGGCCAACGATGATAAACCTGTCCGGGGCACAGCCGATTTGGTTCGTATTTTCCCAAAGCCGAATCTTGAGAACCTCGCTTCCCGACGAAGTAGACTTTGTTTCCGCGAACAACCACATCGTTCGGAGTCGCGGCCTGCGCGGCGGCGCCAAGCAGCGCCGCTCCCAAAAGGCCAAAGATGATCGCGATTTTCATGATCCATCTCCCATACGGGCATCTCTACCTTTAGTAGCGGATACCACAAAGACTATCTTAGCGCAAACGAGCGCCGTCGCGCCGCTTTGGGATTTGCCTTCGTACGGGCCGTCGCCTTGTTCTTCGCCCCGAGCGGAGCGCGACACATTGCACCGCCGGCATCGCGGGCGCCGGGGCGCGTCTAGGGCCGGTATTTCGCTTATGATTCGAGCGCTGGCCTCGCGGTGCGGGCATTCCAATGCCAATCTGTTGATGAGACGGCAGGAAGGGGTTGCTACCGGCGCCGGTGGCCGCTAAACGGTCCCCTTAACCTACAAGTCAGGCTTTCGGCCGCGCCCCCGCGCGTGCCTCTTCACGCGCGAGTAGCAATGCCCAAACGTACCGACATCCACACGGTCCTGATCATCGGCGCGGGGCCCATCGTCATCGGGCAGGCGTGCGAGTTCGACTATTCGGGGGCGCAGGCCTGCAAGGCGCTGCGCGAGGAAGGCTATCGCGTGGTGCTGGTGAACTCGAACCCGGCCACCATCATGACCGATCCGGACATGGCGGACGCGACCTATATCGAGCCGATCACGCCGGAATTCGTCGAGAAGATCATCGCCCGCGAGCGGCCGAACGTCCCCGAAGGCCGCGTCTTCGCGCTGTTGCCGACCATGGGCGGGCAGACCGCGCTCAACACCGCGCTCAGCCTGAGGAAGCGCGGCACGCTCGACAAGTACGATATCGAGCTGATCGGCGCCAGCGCCGACGCCATCGACAAGGCCGAGGACCGCGAGCTGTTCCGCAAGGCGATGATGAGCATCGGGCTCGACGTGCCGAAGGGCAGGACGCTGAAAGGCGAGCTGCGCCACAAGAAGGACGCGGACGGCAACTTCCTCTATGACGCGCAGAACAATCCGATCATGGCGCTCGCTCCGGAATCGCAGAGCGGCGCGCGCGAGGCGCTCAAGCTCGTGGGCCTGCCCGCCGTCATCCGGCCGTCCTTCACGCTCGGCGGCACGGGCGGCGGCATCGCCTATAACCGCGAAGAGTTCTTCGACATCGTCCAGCGCGGCCTCGAAGCCTCGCCCACCAACGAGGTGCTGATCGAGGAATCGGTGCTCGGCTGGAAGGAGTTCGAGATGGAGGTCGTCCGCGACAAGGCGGACAACGCCATCATCGTCTGCTCCATCGAGAACATCGACCCGATGGGCATCCATACCGGCGACTCCATCACCGTGGCGCCGGCGCTGACGCTGACCGACAAGGAATACCAGCGCATGCGCACGGCCTCGATCGCCGTGCTGCGCGAGATCGGGGTGGAGACCGGCGGCTCCAACGTCCAGTTCGCGGTCAACCCGCAAGACGGGCGCATGGTCATCATCGAGATGAACCCGCGCGTGTCGCGCTCTTCGGCCTTGGCGTCGAAGGCCACGGGCTTCCCCATCGCCAAGATCGCGGCCAAGCTCGCCATCGGCTACACGCTCGACGAGCTCGAGAACGACATCACCAAGGCGACGCCGGCCTCGTTCGAGCCGGCGATCGACTACGTCGTCACCAAGATCCCGCGCTTCGCCTTCGAGAAATTCCCCGGCGCCGAGCCGCTGCTCACCACCTCGATGAAATCGGTCGGCGAGGCGATGGCCATCGGCCGTACCTTCGCGGAGTCGATCCAGAAGGCGCTGCGCTCGATGGAGACGGGGCTGACGGGCTTCGACGAGATCGCGCTGCCCTCCGACGAGACCGCGATCCGCGCAGCACTCGCGCGCCCCACGCCGGACCGGCTGCGCGTCGCGGCGCAGGCGATGCGGCTCGGCTTCCCGGTGGAAGAGATCGCGGCGATCACGAAGTACGATCCGTGGTTCCTGGGCGAGATCGCCGCCATCGTCGCGACCGAGGCCGAGATCGCGGCGAACGGCCTGCCCGCGGACAAGGCCGAGCTGTTCCGCCTCAAGGCGATGGGCTTTTCCGACGCGCGGCTCGCCAAGCTCACGGGCAGGAAAGAAGCGCAAGTGCGCGCATTGCGCGCGAAGCTCGGCGTGCGCCCGGTGTTCAAGCGCATCGACACCTGCGCGGCCGAGTTCGCGGCGCTCACGCCTTACATGTACTCGACCTACGAGATGGAGTGCGAGGCGCGGCCGACGGACAAGAAGAAGATCATCATCCTCGGCGGCGGCCCCAACCGCATCGGCCAGGGCATCGAGTTCGACTATTGCTGCTGCCATGCGGCGTTCTCGCTGTCGGCGCGGGGCTATGAGACCATCATGGTCAACTGCAACCCGGAGACGGTCTCGACCGACTACGACACCTCCGACCGCCTCTATTTCGAGCCGCTCACCGCCGAGGACGTGCTGGAGATCGTGGCGGTCGAGCAGTCGAACGGCACGCTGGCCGGCGTGATCGTGCAGTTCGGCGGCCAGACGCCGCTCAAGCTCGCAGGGACCTTGGTCGAGGCGGGCGTGCCGATCCTGGGGACCAGCGCCGACGCCATCGACCTGGCGGAGGACCGCAAGCGCTTCCAGGTGCTGCTCAACGAGCTCGGCCTCAAGCAGCCGCGCAACGCGACCGCGATGACAGCGGAAGAGACCGTCGCCGCGGCGAAGACCATCGGCTATCCGGTGATCCTGCGCCCGTCCTATGTGCTCGGCGGGCGCGGCATGGTCGTGGTGACGGACGAGACACAGCTCAAGGCCCAGGTCGAATCCGGCGAGCTGTTCCGCATCTCGGGCGGCAACCCGCTGCTGATCGACGCGTTCCTGCACCGCGCCATCGAGATCGACGTCGACGCCATCTGCGACGACCACGAAGACGTCTTCATCGCCGGCATCATGGAGCATATCGAGGAAGCGGGCGTGCATTCCGGCGACTCGGCGTGCTCGCTGCCGCCGCATTCGCTGAAGCCCGCGATCATCGCCGAGATCGAGCGGCAGACCATCGCGCTCGCGCGCGCGCTGAAAGTCCGTGGACTGATGAACGTGCAATACGCCGTCCAGGGAGCCGAGATCTTCGTGCTCGAGGTCAATCCGCGCGCCAGCCGCACCGTCCCCTTCGTCGCCAAGGCGATCGGCGAGCCCGTTGCCGCGATTGCCGCGCGCGTGATGGCAGGAGAGACGCTCGCCTCGTTCAAGCTCGCCAAGCCCGCGCCGAAGCACATCTCGGTCAAGGAAGCGGTGATGCCGTTCGCGCGCTTCCCCGGCGTCGACGCGGTGCTCGGACCCGAGATGCGCTCGACCGGCGAGGTGATGGGGCTGGACGAGAATTTCGGCCGCGCCTTCGCCAAGAGCCAGATCGGCGCCGGTCTGCGCCTGCCGGCGGAAGGCACCGTCTTCATCTCGCTCAAGGAAGCGGACAAGGCTGAGGTCGTGCCTTGCGCGCGCGCGCTGGTCGAGATGGGCTTCAGGCTCGTCGCCACGCGCGGCACCGCCAAGACTCTCGAAGAAGCCGGCCTGCCGGTGACGCGCATCAACAAGGTGCTCGAAGGCCGCCCGCATGTCGTCGACGCGCTGAAGAACGGCGAGGTGCAGCTCGTCTTCAACACGACCGAGGGCACGCAGGCGCTGACCGACTCGGCCTCCATCCGCCGGACCTCGGTGACCATGAAAGTTCCCTACTACACGACGATGGCGGGCGCCGTGGCCGCGACCGAGGCCATCGCCGCGCTTCGGTCCGGCTCCCTTGAGGTTGCACCCCTCCAGTATTATACTTCCCGCCCTCCCCATTCCGCTGGATAGAAAAAGTCGGCCAGAAACAAGGGGTTAGGAAAAGACCACGCGTGACCACTCCGGCCCGAGGCGCCAAGCCAAGGCCGGCGGGAACGTTTTTGCTTCAGCAGGATTTGACGAACCATGGAACGTATTCCGATGACCGCCGCGGGCTTCAAAGCCCTGGAGAACGAGGTCAACCAGCTCAAGAACGTCGAGCGCCACGCGATCATCAAGATGATCTCGGAGGCCCGCGCACACGGCGATCTCTCCGAGAACGCGGAGTATCACGCGGCAAAGGAGCGCCAAGCCTTCATGGAAGGGCGCATACTGGACCTCGAGGACATGATCGGCCGCGCCGAGGTGATCGACGTGTCGCGCCTGTCGGGTTCGACGGTGAAATTCGGCGCGACGGTGGCCCTTGTCGACGAGGACACCGGACAGAAGCGCAAGTACCAGATCGTCGGCGATCACGAATCCGACGCCAAGAGCGGGAAGATCTCGATCTCCTCGCCGATCGCGCGCGCGCTCATCGGCAAGTCCAAGGGCGACACGGTCGAGGTCGCGGCCCCCGGCGGCGCACGGTCGTACGAGATCCTGAAGGTCGAGTTCGTCTGAGAATGCGCGCGGCCCCGTTCGCTGCCGCAGCCATGCTCCTGCTCGCGGCCGCCGTTCCCGCGCGCGCCGACGCCGTCGCCGATATCGCCAGGCAGCTCGACACCCATTCCGTGGTGCAGATCGGCGAGCTGCATCGCAGCCTGCAGATCCATACCTTCCTCCAGCAGATGCTGCGCGATCCGCGCTTCGTCTGCCGCGTGGACGACGTGGCGGTGGAGTTCGGCAATTCGCGGCTGCAGAAGCTGGCGGATGCTTACACCTCCGGCGGCGCGCTCAGCGAGACGCAGATCGCGAGCATGTACCGCGAGACGTCCGTGCCGCTCACCTGGAACACGCCGGTCTACCGCGCCGTCTACGACACGGTGCGCGACATCAACGCCAAGCATCTCTGCCCGCATCGGGTCCGCCTGGTGCTGGCGGACGCGCCGCTGGACTGGTCGAAAGTCGGAACGGCGAAAGACCTCGAACCCTTCGCCGACCGCGACACCGCGATGGCGGACACGATGGAGCGCGAGGTGATCGCCAGGCACCATCACGCCCTGCTCATCACCGGCGAGTTCCATGCCGAGAAGAAGACGAACGACGAGGCCGACGGCCTGCGCACTGCCCAGACCATCGAGCGCCGCCATCCCGGCGCGCTGTTCTCCATCGTGACCGTGCCATCGCCCGCGGCCGCCGAGGCGCTGCACATGGGCCCAGCGCCAAGCTTCAAAGCCGCGCGCGGCAGCGACATCGAGCACGTGTCCTTCGCAATGACGAAGCCCGGCTGGACCGCTTCGCAGCCGCCCGCACCCAAGAGCTTCACGATCGGCGAGGTCGTGGACGGGATCCTCTATGTCGGCGGGGATTCGAGCCTGTTCCCCTCGCCCCAGATCTATCTCGATCCGGTCTATGCGAAGGAGCTGCGCCGCCGTGCCGCGATCATCAGGGCGATGACCGGCCAGGACTTCGTCGCCGTCGTCGACGATCTCGTGAAAGAAGGCCGCGACCAGGACGCCTTGGCGAACCCGCCGCCGGTTCCGCACTAACTGTCATCCCCGGCGGGCGTCGCGTGCGAAGCACGCGGTGCGAGGGAAGGGGACCCAGGTGACTGGGCTGCCAGTTCAACCCAGTCACCTGGGTCCCCTTCCCCTCGCGTTGCTGTCGCAACGCTCGGCCGGGGATGACAGTTAGGAACGCATTGCCACCAGCGCATTCATCTCCGCGATCTCGCTGAAGCGGCCGTCGGGCGACAGCGCGGCGAGCTCGGCGCGCAGGTCGGCTTCGAATTGGGGCGCGCGGTCCCCGAGCTTCTCCGGCGAGGAGGTCGAGAGCGAGAAGGCGAGCCCCACGATGTCGTCCGCGCTCAGCGCGTGGCGGACGATGATCGACACCTGGCGCAAATCGTTGAACGCGGAGTCGCATAGATAGGACGCGTGGCTGCGGTAGTGGGCGCTGTCGCGCTCCTGGATATGGGCCTCGTCGCCGCGGCCGTAGCGGCGGCCGATCTCGTCGAGCTTGCGGCGCCAGAGATTCTCCACGGTGCGCGGATGCTCGTCGTCGAACAGCGCGACCGCGCCGCCCGCGCTCACCAGCCCGTCGAGCCCGGCAAGCGTCGCGGCGCGGTCCATCCAATGGAACGAGCGTCCCATCGTCACCAGCCGGAACGGGCCGATGCACTGCGGCATCGCGAAGGAGCTGCCTTCGAGCAGGGTCAATGGCGCCCCCGTCGCGCGCGCCGCCGCCAGCATGGCGGGCTCCGGGTCGACGCCGGTGACGCGCATCCCGGCCTGCGCGAAGGGCACGGCGAGCGTGCCCGGGCCGCAGCCCAGGTCCAGGACCGCGTCGCCCGGCTCGAGCCCCACAAGCGCGATCACCCAGTCGATCAGGGCCTTGGGATAGGCCGTGCGGTAGCGGCTGTAGAACGGCACCGTGCTGCGGAAACGGTGCGGGTCATAACTTTTGACGGCTTCGGACATCTTTCCGGCGCATTTTGCTTTGGATCATAGAACCTTATACTACGCCGCGCCGCTACCGGGCTGGGAGAGCATGGCCAACATCGCACTGGTCGACGACGACAAGAACATTCTTGCCTCCGTGAGCATGCTGCTCGAACAGGAGGGCTATCATATCCGCACCTTCTCGGACGGCGCCTCGGCGCTGACCGCGCTGACCGCCTCGCCGCCCGACCTGGTGATCCTCGACATCAAGATGCCGCGGATGGACGGGCTGGAGCTGCTGCGCCGACTGCGCCAGAACGGCGATCTGCCGGTGATCCTGCTCACCTCCAAGGACGAGGAGATCGACGAGCTGATGGGCCTCAACGCCGGCGCCGACGACTACATCCGCAAGCCCTTCTCGCAGCGCCTGCTGCTGGAGCGGGTCAAGGCCGTGCTGCGCCGCTCCGACCCGCACAAGGCGCCCGCGCCCGGGCCCGAGGGCAAGAAGGAAGCGCTGGTGCGCGGCAAGCTGGCGCTCGATCCGCAGCGCCACGAATGCACCTGGGACAGCAAGCCGGTGCGCCTCACCGTGACCGAGTTCCTGATCCTGCAAAGCCTCGCCCAGCGCCCCGGCTTCGTGAAGAGCCGCGACAGCCTGATGGATGCGGCCTATGACGACCAGGTCTATGTCGACGACAGGACGATCGACAGCCACATCAAGCGGCTGCGCAAGAAATTCAAGCAGGTGGACGACGACTTCGATGCGATCGAAACGCTCTACGGCGTCGGCTACCGCTACCGCGAGACGTGATGACCAGTCGTCCTTCGGGGCTCGCTTCGCTCGCACCTCAGGATGACGCAGCGGAGGTCTCGTCATGCTGAGGTGCGCGGCAATGCCGCGCCCCGAAGCATGACAAGCACGGATACCCCAAGGCGGCGCGCGCGCTATTCGGCGCTGACGCGGCGCATCATGCTCGTCAACGGGCTGGTGCTGCTGGTCCTGATCGCGGGCGTCGTGGCGGTGCAGTGGTCGCGCATCGGCCTGGTCGACGAGCGGCTGAACGGCATCGAGGTGCAGGCGCAGATCGCGGCCAGCTCGCTCGCCGAATACGCGACCGATCCCGACAACCACAAGCTTGTCCTCAAGCAGGCCGAGCCGCTGCTGCGCCAGCTCATCGCGCCGACGAAACTGCGCGGGCGGCTTTATCTGACCGACGGCACGCTCGCCATCGACACGCGCGACCTGCTCGCGCGCAACGTGGTCCAGACGGGCGAGCTTCCCGCAATCGGCACCTGGAGCCAGATCCGCGAGTTCTGGGACCGCGTCTATGACGGCGTCACCGGCGTGCGGCCCTTCACCAAGCTCGAGCCCTATTTCGAGGCCGGCGACAACGGCCGCGTCTATCACGAGGTGACGTCGGCGCTCGCCGGCGACATCGCCAGCGGCGAGCGCGTCAACGACCAGAACAAGCTCGTGCTCTCGGTCGCAGCACCGGTGCAGCGCTTCAAGGCGATCTACGGCGTCTTGATGGTCTCGACCGAGGGCGGCGACATCGATGACGTGCTGCGCGAGGAGCGCGCGACCTTGCTGGAGGTGTTCGTCGTCGCGATCGGCGTCATGCTCGCCTCCTCGCTGCTGCTCTCGCGCTTCATCGCGCGGCCGGTGCTGGCGCTGGCCGACGCCGCGGACCGCATCCGCAGCGGACACATGGGCCGCGAGACGATCCCGAGCATGGAGGAACGCAACGACGAGATCGGCGACCTCGCTGCCAGCTTCTCGGCGATGACGCGCGCGCTCTACGACCGCATCGACGCCATCGAGAGCTTCGCCGCCGACGTCGCCCACGAGATCAAGAACCCGCTCACCTCGCTCAAGAGCGCGGTGGAGATGCTGACCCGCGCCAAGGACGACGCGGCGCGCGAGCGGCTGATGGCCATCGTCAAGAACGACGTCAAACGCATCGACCGCCTCATCACGGACATCTCCGACGCCTCGCGCCTCGACGCCGAGCTGAGCCGCGAAACCAGCGATCCGGTCGACATCCGCCATCTGCTCGAGACCATCGTCGAGGTCTACGGCTACACCGATCTGTCCCATCGCGTGCCGATGGAGCTCGACATCGACCTGCCCGCCAACGCCACCGTGATCGGCCGCGACGAGCGGCTCGGTCAGGTGATCCGCAACCTCATCGACAACGCCGTGTCGTTCAGCCCGGACGGCGTGCCTATCCGCATCTCAGCCCGTGCCGAGGGGGGGCAGGTGCGCATCACGGTCGAGGATGGCGGCCCCGGCATGCCGCCCGACAATCTCGAAACCATTTTCGAGCGTTTCTATACGGAGCGGCCGCAGGAGCACGGCTTCGGCAAGAATTCGGGCCTTGGCCTGTCGATCGCCCGCCAGATCGTGCTTTCGACGAACGGGCGCATATGGGCCGAGAACCGGGCCGAAGGCGGCGCGCGCTTCGTCGTGACGCTGCCGCTCGCGGAGATCGCATGAAGCATCCAAACGTCGTTAACATCCATGCCACCTGCGTCGTGCTGGCGCGCGCGGCGCCAAGCTTCGGCGCGCGTCACGATTCCGGCGTGCTGATCATGGGCAGGAGCGGCGCGGGCAAGTCGGACTTGGCGCTGCGCCTGATCGAGCGCGGCGCGATCCTGGTCAGCGACGACCGCACGGATCTGCTGCTGACCGGCGGGTCGCTGATCGCGCGCGCGCCCGCCAACCTGCGCGGACTGATCGAAGTGCGCGGCGTGGGCATCGTCCAGGTGCCTTGCGCGCCCAGGACCCGCGTCGCGCTCGCGGTTTCGCTCGACGGCGCGAAATCGCGCCTGCCGCCACGTGAGGATTACAAAGCGCCTTGGGACTTGTCCCAACCGCTGCCTTTGCTAAGACTCGCCGCCTTCGACCCCTCGGCGCCCGCGAAGATCCTGCTGGCCGCCGCGGCGTACGAGCGAAATCTGTTCCGCGAAAGCGCGGGGGCGCACTCGAAATGATCGGCATCGTTCTGGTCACGCACGGCCGGCTGGCGCAGGAGTTCATCTCCGCGATGGAGCACATGGTGGGGCCGCAGACCCATCTGCGCGCCGTCTGCATCGGGCCGGAGGACGATCTGGAGCGCCGCCAGCGCGAGATCGCGGCGGCCGCGAAATCCATCGACCAGGGCCGCGGCGTCGTCATCGCCACCGACATGTTCGGCGGCACGCCTTGCAATCTCGCGCTCACGCTGCTCGAGCGCGGCAAGATCGAGGTGCTGGCGGGCGTCAACCTGCCGAGCCTGATCAAGCTCGTCGAGGTGCGCGGACGCGTGCCGCTGGAGCAGGCGGTGAAAGAGGCCATCGAGGCGGGCCGCAAATACATGCGCGCCGGCTCGCTCGATCTCGCGGGCCACGGGGTCTGATTTGCGCCACTGCGCCGCCGTCAAGATCATCAACAAGAAGGGCCTGCACGCCCGCGCATCGGCCAAGATCGTCGAGGCGTCGGCGCGCTTTCAATCGCACATCACGGTCGCCAAAGGCGGCCAGACCGTCGACGGCCGCTCGATCATGGGCCTGATGATGCTGGAAGCGAGCTTCGGTACCCAGGTCGAGATCTGCGCCGAGGGTGAGGACGCGCAAGACGCGCTGAAGGCCATCGTCGCGCTGGCGGAAGCGAAGTTCGGGGAGGATTGAGCTTAAAGCGGATGGGTCATGCTTCGAGGCACCGCTTCGCGGTGCACCTCAGCATGACGAGATGGTTGTTACAGTAGGCACGTCACCCTGAGGTGCGAGCGGAGCGAGCCTCGAAGGGCGACAGGCCGTTTCGACGTCAACAGTTACTCCTCCTCCCCATCTTCCGCGAACAGCGCCTGATCGTCGTCGGCCGCACCTGCGTACTCGTCGGAGAATTGCGCCAGGTCGGCGGCTTCGGGGAACATATAGTCGGTCAGCTCGGTCTGCGTATCATCGGCCGTCGCGGTGTCGAAACCCGCTACGAGGTGAGGCGTGTTCTGCGTCACGGGCATGGGAACGAAGCGCAGCGCGCCCGCGCCCGCAAGCAGCAGAACCGCCGCTGCAAGGACAGCGCGGCGCGCATAGCGGCGGTGAAGCGAAATCCTCTGCGCCGTTTCCAGCACGCGCTCGGTGAAATCGGCGCGGAAGGGCAATGCGTCTTCGCTGCTCATTCGGAATCTCCCGCCAGCATGAGTGTCTTCAGGTTCTCCCGCGCGCGGTGCAGGCGCGACTTCACCGCCGACACGCTCGAACGCGTCAGCCGCGCGAGGTCCTCGTAGCTTCTGGGTTCGTCCAGCGACAGGCGCAACAGCTCACGCTGGGCCTCGGGCAGCCGCTCGATGTGCTCCTGCATCGATCTGGATGCATCCGGCTGCATATCGGGCGGCGCGGCGGCGGCGTCATGCTCGCTCCGGTAGGGCACGAACAGACGCCGCCAGCCGAGCTTCGCGCGCAGATGGTCCCGACAGACGTTGCGTGCGATCTGGAACAGCCACGGCTCGAAGCGCTCGCGCTCCCGAAGCCGCGGCAATCCCAGCACCATCTTCACGAAGATCGTCTGGCAGAGATCTTCGTAAATTCCCGCGTCGCGCGTCTGCGCGATCACGAAGCGCGCGACCCGCTGGCGATGGAGCACGATCAGCGCCTGCGCCGCATGCCGGCAGCCGCCGGCCGCCTTGGCTACGAGCGCGGCCGTGTCGTCCGGAAGCGGCTTGGGATCGCTCACGCGCTCTGGGCTCAGTCGTTCCCGTCGTCTTGCGGCGCGCCATGGCCCATCAGGCTCTGGACCTGCGTGTGCAGGCTGCGGAGCTTGTCGTGGACCTGGGCGACGTGGCTGAGCTGATCGGGCGTGAGCACGTTGCGGATCGAGAGAGCGGTGTCGGCCATGCTCTGGTTCAGCGTCGCCTCGATATGCGAGGCCTTGTCGACCAGCGGTTTCAGGTCTGCCGACGTCACCGATCCGGATGACAGCAGCTTGTCCGAGATCTGCGAATGCAGGCTTTCAAGCTGCTGATGCAGCGAGCGCATCTGCGCCTTGTGGGAATCCAGGATGAGATGGATCTGCGACTGCTGCGCCTGGGTCAGGTTGGCCGAGTGCAGCAGCATCAGGAACTGCGAATGCCCGCCATGCATGCCGCCCATATGACCCATGCTCTGGGCCTGTGCGCTGAGCGGCAGGCTGGCCAGAAGGCCGAACGCGGCGGCGGCGAGGAATTTGTGTCGAATCATGGCTTTGTCTCCGTGAGCAAGCTGTCATGCCTTAAAGACGGAGCTTACCGGGCGAAGTTTCGCGTCCTGTCGCAGATTCCCTCAAATCGGTTGCGCCAGGAGCATGCGCGGGTCACTCTGCCCGCGTTGGCTGGAGGGGCGGATGAATTCGATGAAAGGATTGCCCGCCTGGGGGGCCACGGCGATCGTCGTGGCCACGCTGGTGCTGGCGTGGTGGCTCATTCCGGGACTGCATCATGGCGACGGCGGCCCGGTCGCCGACCAGTTCCCCGCCGACGATTTCCCCTCGACCTATCATCCGCGGCCATCGAAGCCCGTGCTCATCAAAGGCGCGACGATCCTCACCGCTACCGACAAGGAGATCGCGAACGGCGACGTCTTGATGCAGGACGGCAAGATCGCGGGCGTGGGGCAGAATCTCACCGCACCCGCGGGCGCCGTCGTGATCGACGGCAAGGGCAAGTTCGTCACGCCCGGCATCATCGACATCCATTCGCATCTCGGCGTCTATCCGAGCCCCTCTAACGAGGCGACGTCGGACGGCAACGAGGCGACGAAGCCGGTGACCGCGGAAGTGCGCAGCGAGAACTCGGTGTGGCCGCAGGACCCCGGCTTCTCGCGTGCGCTCGCCGGCGGCGTCACCGCGATGGAGATATTGCCGGGCTCGGCCAACCTCATCGGCGGGCGCTCGGTCGTGCTCAAGAACGTCTGGTCGACGACGACGCAGGGCATGAAGTTCCCCGGCGCGCCCTATGACCTCAAGATGGCGTGCGGCGAGAACCCCAAGCGCGTCTATGGCGACAAGGGCGGGCCGCAGACCTGGATGGGCGACGTCGCGGGCTATCGCGCGGCGTTCGCCAAAGCCGAGGCGTATCGCGCGACGTGGCGCAAATACTGGAAGACGAAAGCCGGCGATCCGCCGGACCGCGACCTGGGGCTCGAGACGCTGGCGCTCGTCCTAGACAAGAAGATCCCGGTGCAGATGCATTGCTACCGCGGCGACCAGATGGCGACGATGATCGACGTGATGAAGGAGTTCGGCTTCCGCATCGCCGCGTTCCATCACGCCGCCGAGGCCTACAAGGTCGCCGACCTGCTCAAGAAGAACGACATCTGCGCGGTGATGTGGGCCGATTGGTGGGGCTTCAAGATGGAGGCCTATGACGGCATCCCGGAGAACATCGCGATGGTCGACCATGCGGGCGCCTGCGCGATGATCCATTCCGACGATCCGCTCGGCATCCAGCGCCTCAACCAGGAGGTCGCCAAGGCGATGGCTTCGGGACGGCGCATGGGCTTTTCCATCACGCGCGCCCACGCGGTGGCGTGGATGACGCGCAACCCGGCGAAGGCGCTGGGCATCCTCAGGCAAACCGGCACGCTCGAGAACGGCAAGATGGCCGACGTCGTGGTGTGGGACGGCGATCCGTTCAGCGTCTACACCCACGCCGAGAAGGTCTTCATCGACGGCGCGCTGACCTACGACCGCGACGACCCCAAGAACTCGCCGCGCAGCGATTTCGAGCTCGGCCAGGAAGACAACGCCCACACCGGGGGAGCGGGACAATGAGCAAACATTCATTCCCTCCTCTTCCGTCATCGCCCGCTTTATGCGGGCGACCCACGGCAACCTTGCCTGTTTCGAGAAGACGTCCGTGGGTGGCCCGGACAAGCCGGGCCATGACGATTTTGGGTGCAGTTGTGTGCGGCGTTCCCGCAACGGCGCAACCGGCTGCACAGCCGCACATGCATTACGAGATCGTCGTCGCCAATAGTCAGCCCACTCTCATCAAGCACGGCCATGTCTACACTGTCGGCGCGGCGGGTACGCTCAACGACGCGGACGTGTTGATCGTCAACGGCAAGATCGCGCAAGTGGGGCCGAACCTCTCAGCGCCCGGCGCCAAGGTGATCGACGCGCATGGCAAGCCGGTGACGCCGGGGCTGATGGTGTCGTGGACGCCGCTCGGCATCACCGAGGTCGATCTCGTCGCCGAGACCAACGACGAGGCGTCGAACCAGGCACAGGACAGCACTGCGTTCGACGTTGCCGATGCGATCAATCCGAGCTCGACGCTGATCCCGGTGGCGCGCATCCGCGGCGTGACGCGCTCGCTGACCGCGCCGGTCGATTGCGGCGGCACGTTCTGCGGCACGGCGGCAGTGATGCATCTGGGCCTCGGTCCCGACCTCGTCGTCAAGCGCCAGGCAGGCGTGCTCGTGGAGCTGGAACCGACCGGCGGCGCCGGCCAGAAGAACGCGCGGCCCGACATCTGGTCCAAGTTCCGCGAGACGATGGACGACGCGCGCGAATACTGGGCGCAGCGCGGCGGCTATCACCGCCCCGGCGGCAGCCGCGACCAGCGCAGCGCGCGCATCGACCTGGATGCGCTCGGCCCGGTCATCCAGGGCCGCGAGCCGCTGATGGTCCATGCCGAGCGCGTCTCGACGATCCGCCAAGTGCTGCAATACGCGCAAGCCGCCAAGCTCAAGCTCGTCATCGTCGGCGGCGGCGAGGCGTGGGAGTGCGCGAAGGAGCTTGCCGCGGCGCATGTGCCGGTCGTCATCGACAACGACATCAACCTGCCCGCCAGCTTCTCCGACATCGGCGCGACGCTGAAGGGTGCTGCCCGTCTCGACGAGGCCGGCGTCATGGTCGCCTTCCAGCCGCAGAACGACGGCCCGGCGCATTACGCGCGCACGATCACGCAGATCGCGGGCAACGCGGTCGCCAACGGCATGAAATGGGACCACGCGCTCGCCGCGATCACCAAGAACCCGGCCGAGATCTGGGGCATCGCCGACAGCTACGGCACGCTCGAGCCCGGCAAGGATGCCGACGTCGTGATCTGGGACGGCGATCCCTTGGAGGTGACGAGCGCGCCGACGGCGGTCTTCATCAAGGGCGACGCGATACCGATGACCTCGCGCCAGACGGAACTGCGCGACCGCTACCGCGATCTCGCGAAGAAGAACCCGCCTTACGGATATCGCTGATGCTCCGCCGCGCCGCACTGACATTGGCGGCGTTCCTCGCGATCGGCGCCCACGCCTTCGCCCAAGACGCAGAGCCGGTGATGGCGCAGATCCCCGCGCATCCCGCGCTGTGGACGGTGCATGGGCCGAAGGGCACGGCCTATCTCTTCGGCTCCATCCACGCGCTCCCGCCCGAGGTCGACTGGCACACCAAGGAGATCGACGCGGCGATGGCGAAGGCCGACGTGCTCGTCTTCGAGCTCGCGATGGACGAAGGCTTCAAGGAGCGCGTCCAGGCCTATGTGCGCGAACGCGGCACGCTCCCGCCCGGCCAGCACCTGCGCGAGTTGCTCACGCCCGATACGCGCAAGGAGTTCGACGCCGATATCGCCGATCTCGGCATCGCGCCCGAAGCGGTCGACCGCATGCGCCCGTGGCTGGCGGCCCTCACCATCGACGTCGCCGATATGCAGAAGCACGGCTACTCCGCGAAGTCCGGCATCGAGAACCAGCTTCAGGGCAGCGAGTCGAAAGACACCCGCCCGGTGATCGGGCTGGAGACGGTCGAGCAGCAACTCGCCCTGCTCGCGCCCGCAGATCTCAAGACGGAGCTGCAATCCTTCGAAGCCACGCTCAAGACCGAGGGCCACTCGTCGGGCGAAGAGGTCGGTCCCCTGCTCGACGCCTGGATCCATGGCGACGTGAAGCGCCTGGACAAGCTCATGGGCCGCGACCTGGCGCACTATCCCAAGGCGCGCAAGCTCCTGCTCGACGACCGCAACCGGGTGTGGGTCGGCAAGATCAGCGAGCTCCTCAACACCGGCAAGACCTATTTCATCACGGTCGGGGCGGCGCATCTGGGCGGGCCCCACGGCGTGCCCAACCTGTTGCGCGCGAAGGGCTTTCGCGTCGACGGCCCTTAGATTTCACGCCATCGTCGCGGATGAGGTATACTCTCCCACGTCAGGCCGTCCGGAGCGGGCGGCCGGGGCGATTTGGAAGGGGGCGTACAATGCATATGCACGACATGTTCGGAATGATTTTCCACGCGCTTGGCGTGGCGGTGATCGGCTTCTTCGTGCTGTTCGCGGCCGAGAGGGCGAGCGGCATCGTGAAACTGGTGGGCACGGTTCTGGGCTGGCTGTTGTGGCTTCTCGCTATCGCCGGCGTCGTCTGTGCCTTCATCTGCCCGGGCGTGGGCGGCAAGGGCATGGGCGGCTGGATGGACCGCATGCACGGCACGCCGCCGGCCGCGGTTGAGCCCGCCAAGCCCGAAGCTGCGCCCGCGACGCCGGCGCCGGCACCGGCAACACCGAAGAAGCCTTAGACACATCTATCCTCCCCCGTACTTACGGGGGAGGCGCCGAGCACGAGCGAGGCGGAGGGGGAAGTCCCCCTCCGGCGCTGCGCGCCACCTCCCCGTAAGGACGGGGGAGGATCAGGCTTGACTTTTATCCCGAACTGTCAGATATTTCTGTCATGACAGAAATATCTGACAGAACCGGCCTGCGTCCCGCGATCGAGCGCTGCGTCCTGGCCTGGGGCGAGATGGGCGGGCAATGGGGCGTGAACCGCTCGGTCAGCCAGATCCACGCGCTGCTCTACCTCTCGGAAAAGCCGCTCACCGCGGAAGAGATCTCCGAGGCGTTGGGCATGGCGCGCTCCAACGTCTCCAATTCGATCAAGGAGCTGCTCTCCTGGAGCCTGATCCGGCGCGTGCCGGTGATGGGCGACCGCCGCGATCAGTTCGAGGCCGAAACCGACGTGTGGGAGATCGCGCGCCGCATCGCCTCCGGCCGCAAGGAGCGCGAGATCGATCCCGCCGTCAAGGCGCTCGATGCCTGTGTCGCCGAGGCCGCGCATGACCCGCGCGTGAGCGCGGTCGCGCGCGAACGCCTGAACGCGATGCTTGCCTTCACCAAGGAAGTCTCCGGCTGGTACGACCAGATGCAGGGCATACCGAGCGGGAAGCTCGCCGCGCTGATCAGGCTTGGCGCGCGCATCGTCAATCTCCTGCCGATGAAGCGGGTCAAATAGAAAGCGGGGAGGATGTCATGGGACCGGCGGGCAATGCGCTCAGAGTTCTGGAGGCTCCTCCCAAGGCATGCGAACCGCTCGGCGATCTCCGGTTCCGCGCGCTTCTCTCCGACGCGCAATGGGCCGAACTGCCGCAAGCCGTGCGCGCGCGCTTCTCCAAGCGCATGGCGCCGGGCGAGATGACGGTCTATGCCGGTGAAGTCACCGAGATCCGCACGAGCTTCGCGGGCGGCATCCTGGCCTTCCTCGCCAAGCTGATCGGCGAGCCCTTCCCGAGCGACGTGCGCGAAGGTGCCGCAAGCATCGTCACCGTGACCGAAGACGCGCGCAGCGGCGGGCAGAACTGGACGCGGCTCTATGCGCGGCGCAGCGCGCGGCCGCAGATCATCCATTCGACGAAGCTCTTCGCCGGGCCCACGGGGCTCGAGGAACATGTCGGCGGCGGCATCGGCATGGCGCTCAGCGTCGGCGTCGAGGACCACGCGCTCGTGTTCCGCAGCCGGCGCTACTTCCTGCGCCTCGGCCGCCTGCGCATTCCCCTGCCCCGCCTCCTCACCCCCGGCGCGCTCACCGTGACGCACACGGAGCTCGGCGGGGGCTGGTTCACCTTCACTCTCGACGTCACCCATCCGCGGCTTGGCCTGCTCATCCGCCAAGCCGCGAAATTCCGCGAGGCCACGCCATGAGCACGACGCTGTGGACCCTGATCGCCCTGCAGATCGCCATGGGCGGCTTCGACACCTTCTATCACCACGAGATGACGGAACGCCTCGCCTGGCGCCCGTCCCAGCGCCGGGAGCTCATCCTCCATGGCATCCGCAATCTCATCTACGCCCTGCTGTTCGCGACGTTCGCGTGGACTGAGCCGCGCGGACTCTGCGCGGCCGCGGCGATGGCGCTGCTTCTTGTCGAGGCGGTCATCACCTTGATGGACTTCGTCGAGGAGGATCGCAGCCGAACCTTGCCCGCAACGGAGCGCGTCACCCACACGCTGCTCGCTCTCAACTACGGCGCCATCCTTACGCTGCTCCTGCCCGTTCTCGCCGCGTGGTCACGCCTGCCGACGGCAATCGCGCCGGCCTACTATGGCCTCTTCAGCTTGATCGCAACCATTGCGGCCGCCGGCACTGCCGTCAGCGGACCGCGCGATCTGCTGGCGGCACGGCGCACGGCGCGGCTCGTGCGCAATCCCGCCGCCGCCATCGCGCCTCCTTTCGCCGAGCGCAAGCGCGTGCTGGTGACCGGCGCGACGGGCTTCGTCGGCCAACGCTTGTGCGAGGTGCTCTCGGCCTACGGCCATGACGTGATCGCCCTTGTGCGCGATCCCAAGAAGGCACGGCTGTTCCGGCCGCCCTTCACGCTGGTGACCGATCTCGAGCAGATCGACGACGGCGCGCGCATAGATGCGATCGTCAACCTCGCCGGCGAGCCGATCGCGAACGGGTTTTGGACCAAGGCCAAGCGCGAGAAGATCCTGCGCTCGCGCCTCGACATGACGGCCGGGATCGTCCGCCTGATGGCGCGCCTCGACCGCCGGCCGGATGTCCTCGTCAGCGCGTCCGCCAAGGGCTGGTACGGGGTCCGCGGCGATGAGGTGCTGACGGAGGACGCGCAAGGGCGCCCCTGCTTCGGGCACGAGGTCTGCGACGCGTGGGAGCACGAAGCCCGCCGCGCGGAACATCTCGGCGTGCGCGTCGTGCTGCTGCGCATCGCGCTCGTCTTCGGATCGGAAGGCGGCATGCTGGGGCAATTGCTTCCGGTCTTCGAATGGGGCCTCGGCGGGCCCATCGGATCCGGCAGGCAATGGATGGCGTGGATCGAGCGCGACGATCTGGTGCGCCTGATCCTGCACGCGATCGCCAAGCCCGATCTGTCGGGAGCGGTGAACGCGACCGCGCCCCATCCGGTGCGCAACGCCGAGTTCACCAAGGCGCTTGCGCATCGGCTGCACCGGCCCGCTTTCTTCCGCATTCCGGCATGGCCGCTCAGACTGCTCGCGCGCGACTTCGCCGACGAGCTCCTGCTCGGCGGCCAGCGCGTCGTGCCGGCCAAAGCGCTCGCAAGCGGGTTCGTGTTCCATCATCCCGATCTCGACGGCGCGCTGGCCGCGATCCTGGGAAAGCCGTCAAAAAAACCACGTCGCATGCCGGCCGGAGACCGGGCGATTGCGAAAACGTCTTTTGGATAAAGGACTTATCGAAGCAGATAAAGACATGCATATTTCTTTATATGTTCCTGGACTTGGGTCCAGACCGCTGCTATATCCCGCCCGGCTTCGCTTAAAAAGGATCTCGCCATGGCTCACGATTACGCCGTCAAGGACATCGCTCTCGCCGAATTCGGCCGCAAGGAGATCTCCATCGCCGAGACCGAGATGCCGGGCCTGATGGCGACGCGCGAGGAATATGGCGTGTCCAAGCCGCTGAAGGGCGCGCGCATCGCGGGCTCGCTGCACATGACGATCCAGACGGCGGTGCTCATCGACACGCTGAAGGCGCTCGGCGCCGACGTGCGCTGGGTCTCGTGCAACATCTATTCGACGCAGGACCACGCCGCCGCCGCGGTCGCCGCAAGCGGCACGCCGGTCTTCGCGATCAAGGGCGAAAGCCTGACGGACTATTGGGACTACACCGCCAAGCTGTTCGATTGGCACGGCGGCGGCACGCCCAACATGATCCTCGACGACGGCGGCGACGCGACCATGCTCGTCCATCACGGCCTGCGCGCCGAAAAGGGCGACACCGCGTTCCTCGACAAGGCCGAGAACGAGGAAGAGGAAGTCTTCTTCGCGCTGATCAAGCGGCTTCTCAAGGAGAAGCCCAAGGGCTGGTTCGCGCAGATCGCCGCGAACATCAAGGGCGTGTCGGAGGAGACCACCACCGGCGTCCACCGCCTCTACATCATGGAGAAGGAAGGCAAGCTCCTCTTCCCCGCGATCAACGTCAACGACAGCGTCACCAAGTCGAAATTCGACAACCTCTATGGCTGCCGCGAGAGCCTCGTCGACGGCATCCGCCGCGGCACCGACGTGATGATGGCTGGCAAGGTCGCCATGGTCGCGGGCTTCGGCGACGTCGGCAAGGGCTCGGCCGCGTCGCTGCGCCAGGCCGGCTGCCGCGTGCTGGTGAGCGAGGTCGACCCGATCTGCGCGCTGCAGGCCGCGATGGAAGGCTATGAGGTCGTGACGATGGAGGACGCCGCGCCCCGCGCCGATATCTTCGTCACCGCCACCGGCAATGTCGACGTCATAACGATCGACCACATGCGCGCGATGAAGGACCGCGCCATCGTCTGCAACATCGGCCATTTCGACAGCGAGATCCAGGTCGCCACACTCAAGAACTTCAAGTGGAACAACATCAAGCCGCAGGTCGACGAGATCGAATTCCCCGACGGCAAGCGCATGATCCTGCTCTCCGAGGGGCGCCTGGTGAACCTCGGCAACGCCATGGGCCATCCGAGCTTCGTAATGAGCTCGTCCTTCACCAACCAGACGCTGGCGCAGATCGAGCTCTACAAGAACCAGGGCAAGTACGAGAAGAAGGTCTACACCCTGCCCAAGGCGCTCGACGAGAAGGTCGCCCGGCTGCATCTCGACAAGATCGGCGTGAAGCTGACCAGGCTCACCCGGAAGCAGTCCGACTACATCTCGGTGCCCGAAGCCGGCCCGTTCAAGCCGGATCATTATAGGTACTAACCGCAATGCGCCGCTTCGGTTGAGGTTCATCAACCGAGGCGCAATCGATTGCCGCTAAACCTTCCCTGTCCGCTCAGGGAAGGTTTTCATGCGTGTGAGCTCAAGGGGTATCCCCCTGCCCCAGGAACCACGCCATTCCTTGAGCGGCCCCTTACATTTTGTCTTTTTACGATTTGTTAACCACAATACCTATGCGGACTCAGTCGTTCTGGGTATCGTATTGATTCCACAGTGATTCGCGGAAGATGCGACGGGAATCGGGGGTTGCGAGGAAGGGATGGACTTGGGGGCTGGCTTTGATGGCCGGCGCCCTGCCCACACCCGTGTTCGCCGATTCATTGCCGATCCTGGGCGAGCGCGATCTTGTCCTGGCGGCGGTGACGACGGGCGCGGTGGCGCTCGCCATCGCGGCCGGGCTCTGGGCCATCGCCGAGCAGAAAGCGACCGCGCGGCTCAGGCGCGCGCTGCGCGTCTCGGGCGCCCGCACGCGCGCGGCGGTGGGCGAGCGCGACGCGCTGCTGTCCTCGGCAAAGGAAGCGCTGATCGTCTGGGGCCGCGACGGCTCCGGCCCCTATTCCTATGGCGGCGCGGAGGCGGCGATCGACTCGTGCCTCGCGGGTGCCGACGCGATCGAGCTCAGCCGCGCGCTCGACGGCTTGAGCGAGCGCGCCGAGAGCTTCAGCCTGAGCGCCCGCGACCGCAATGGCCACAAGATCCATTTCCGCGGCCGCGCCGTCGGCGGCATGGCGGCGGTGTGGCTGGAGCCCGAGCAGAAGGTGCGCACCGAGTCGCTCGATTTCCGCTCCATGCTCGACGCGCTTCCGGTTCCGGTGTGGCTGCGCGACCGCGCGCTGTCGCTGGTGTGGGCGAACCGCGCCTTCGTCGAGGCCAGCGGTGCGGCGAGCGCCCAGGCCGCGCTTGCCTCGCAGACCTCGCTGGAGAAATCCGAGCACGACCTCGCGGCGATGGCGCGCAACGCCGGCCAGGTGCAGGAGACGCGCCGCTTCGCCGTCATCGCCGGCCAGCGCCGCGCGCTCGCCTTCACGCATCAGCCGATGGGCGACGGAACGGTCGTCGGCAGTGCCGTCGACGTGACCGAGAACGTCCAGGCCGACGCCAAGCTGCAGCAGCATCTCGACGCGCATTCCGACACGCTGGACAGGCTTGCCACCGCGGTCGCGATCTTCAGCCGCGAGCAGCGCCTCACCTTCTACAACCGCGCCTATGTGCAGCTCTGGGGCCTGCCCGAGACATTGCTGGACACGCATCCCAGCGACGGCGAGATCCTCGACCGCCTGCGCGAGACCCGCAAGCTTCCCGAGCAGCGCGACTTCCAGGCCTGGAAGCGCGAACGCCTGTCGCTCTACGGCGCCGCACAGGAATACCTGCCGGAGGAATTGTGGCACGTGCCCGGCGGCAAGACGCTGCGCGTCGTCGCCCAGCCGCATCCCTTCGGCGGCCTCACCTTCCTCTACGAGGACGTGACCGCGCGCATCGCGCTGGAGAGCTCCTACAACACGCTGATCAAGGTCCAGTCCGCGACGCTCGACACGCTCAACGAGGGCGTCGCGGTGTTCGGGCCGGACGGCAGGCTCAAGCTCCACAACGCCTCCTTCGCCCGCATCTGGGATCTCAGCGCGAAAGAACTCGCGGGCGAGCCGCATGTGCGCAGCGTCGCCGCCGCCTGCGCCGAGAAGTTCGGCGACGCGGAGATCTGGGAAGGCCTGATCCAGGCCATCGTCTCGGGCTCCGCGGGCAAGCGCGACCTGGGCGAGATCGAGCGCAACGACCGCACGATCCTGTCGCTCGCGCTCTCGGCGTTGCCGGACGGCGCGATCCTCGTCACCTTCGTCGACGTCACCGACCGCTTCCGCATCGAAAGCGCGCTTCGCGACCGCAACGACGCGCTGGAGGCCGCCGACCGCCTGAAATCCGATTTCATCAAGCACGTCTCCTACGAATTGCGCACGCCGCTGAACACCATCCTGGGCTTCGCCGAGCATCTCTCCAGCGGAATCCCGGGCGCGCTCAATCCGCGCCAGAGCGAATACGTCGCCGACATCGTCGCCGGCGCCAACACGCTGACCAGCCTGGTCAACGACATCCTCGACCTGTCGCTGATCGAGAGCGGCGCACTGCGCCTCGAGCTTACGCGCATCGACCTGCGCACACTGCTCGAGGACGTTGCGCAACACGCGCGCGAATGGGCGGCGAAGGTCGAGCTCACGCTCGCCGTCGACGTGCCGGCCGATGCGGGCCAGTTCCTCGCCGACGACAGGCGCGTGCGCCAGATCGTGTTCAACCTCCTCTCCAACGCCTTCAAGTTCACGCCCCGCGGCGGCACGATCACGCTCAGCGGCCGCATCCAGGGCGAGGACGTTCAGATCGCCGTCGCCGACACCGGCCCCGGCATCGCGCCCGAGGTGAAGGCCAACGTCTTCGAGCGTTTCGCCGCCAAGAGCCGCTCGGGCCAGCGCGCGGGCGCCGGGCTCGGGCTTGCCCTCGTCAACCGCTTCGTCGAGCTGCATGACGGCTGGGTCGAGATCGAAAGCGAGCATGGAACGCTGGTGCGCTGCCACCTGCCCCGCCGCATCCACGACGAAGGCCCGCCGGAGCACAGCCGCACCGCGGCTTGATCCAAGCCATCCCGCCGCCGCATGGCGGGGCGCGGCGCGCGCGATATACGCAAACTAGTGCGGCCGCCTTATCTTTGCGCAAGCGCCAAACCCTTGGAGAATCCCCATGACCCGCATCACGCTCGCCCTCGCCGCCAGTCTCCTCGCCTCGTCCGCCTTCGCCGCCACGCCTGTCCAGATCGGCCATTTCGACCAGATCGAGCTGCGCGGCGGCGGCCACGTCACCGTCAAGCATGGCGCGGCGCAGAGCGTGAGCCTGATCAAGGGCAGCGCCGACATCACCAAGTTCCGCATCAAGGACGGCAACAAGCTCGTCATCGACGTGTGCGAGGACAATTGCCCGGCGGGCCGCTACGACCTCGACATCGAGATCGTGACTCCGGACCTCACGGGCGCCGCGATCGACGGCGGCGGCCACATCGTGGCGGAAACCGGCTTTCCAGCGCGCGACCGCTTCGCCGCGGCGATCGACGGCGGCGGGGACATCGACGCGGCCGCGATCAGCGCCGCGACCGTCACCGCCGCTATCGACGGCGGCGGCAAGATCCACGTCAGCGCCACCAGGCATCTCCAAGCCGCGATCGACGGCGGCGGCCACATTTCCTATCGCGGCGACCCGCAAGTGAGCGAAGCCATCGACGGCGGCGGCTCGGTCGAGCGCGAGGGGAAGTAGAACGTAAGGCTCACGCTCCTCTTATCCTCCCCTGCGAAGCGGGGGAGGTGGATGCGCCGCGTCAGCGGCGCAGACGGAGGGGGCCCCCTCCGCCTCGCTGACGCTCGGCACCTCCCCCGTAAGTACGGGGGGAGGATCAATGAGGTCCAACCTCTTCCCCCCATCAACATCTCGTGGCGCTTCCGTCCACACCGCAACCGCTTGATCATTGAATTCGCGTTCGCAAGCGATTTACGCGGAGGCGGGTATTCGAACCTCACTTTTCGCAGGATCCCTTATCAACCCACCTCGTCATCGCCCGGCCCGCAAGGGTCCGGGCGATCCAATTTGGCAACAAACGAAAATTGGGTCACCCGGATCGCGCGAGAAGCGCGACCGGATGATGACGATCTTATTTAAACGGCCCGCGCGTCGGCCACGACTTCTGTACAGAACTCAATCGGGTTTCCGATCGCGCCTCCGATACGAACCTCCGGCGAGAAATAGGAAGGACGCTGCGGCGGTTCAAGCCCTACGCGGTATATTTTCTACAGCACCTAAGTTCGGCGCCCGGCCGCGTGCGCGCGCGCGAAATCGACGAGAGAACGTCCGACCACGGCATTGAATGCCGGCGCCCAATGGCGTTGATCCTCGTCCAGCGCGACGTCGTTGCCGTATTGCCTGACGAGTCCGGCCGGATCGAACACGGGCATTTTAAAGTCCCGCGTCGCTGCGATGGCATGACGATTGAGCTCCGGCGGCCAGTCGATGGCGCGCGCGCCCGACATGTAGCAGAAGTGAAACAGGACCACGGCGACACGCGCTTGCGGGAACGCCTCGCGGATCATCCCCAGCGTGTCGCCGATATCGGTGAGCCGCGAATTCCTGATGCGGAGCTCGACGATGATCTCGCGCTCGACCTCATGCTCCGGCGTGTCGCGCGGATAGACCTTAAGGATCGCTTTCGCCGCTTCGCGCCGGGCGCCCGGCTCCGCGCTCCCGAGCCTGTCCAGCCAGATGTCCGCCGCGCCTTTGGGGACATCGGGCATGGCCGCGATCCTCGCGGCCATGTCGCGGATACGCATGGCATTCAGGACGACAGGGCCGACACGGTACTCGGCGAGCGCGCTCAGCTCGATGAACACGAAATCGAGCGTCGACAGGAAGTTCCGCTGCCCGGCGTCCGGCACATGCGGCACGCCCAGATAGCAGTAAGGCCAGAGCCTGTCGGGCACCGATGCTTCGCCTTGGAAGATGGCGAGCAGCTGACGCGTGCCGAGCGGCGACAGGGAATAGGGCGTTCGGGTGAAGCCCAGCTTGCGCTGCCACGGCGCGATCTCTCGCTGCCGCATCATGACGAGCAAAGGGTTGTTCAGCATGCAGCCGCCGAACGCGAGCAGCCGTAGAGGTGTTTCCGGATTCATTCCGCCGTGACCGTCCTGTCCGCGCAAATCAACCATGGAACCGCAAGCGGTTCCACGCTCCGGCGCGGCATGCAGGTTGTATCGGCGATGAGCGCATGGCCTTGGCGCGCGGCGCCCGCTCGCCCTTCGCGCGATTTGCGCTCAACCTCGCAGAGACTTCGCCTTGTGGGGGAAGGAAATGACAATAGGTATTTTAATGCTGGCTCTTCGGCGTCCTGACCGTCAGCCCGTCGAGCTCGGGAGTCACCTTGATCTGGCAGGACAGGCGCGAGTTGGGCTGGAGCTCCTGGGCGAAGTCGAGCATCGTCTCTTCCATGTCCGATTTCGGATCGAGCTTTCCGAGCCACGCCTCGTCGACATACACGTGGCAGGTGGCGCAGGCGCAGGCCCCGCCGCAATCGGCGTCGATGCCGGGCACCAGGTTCTTGACCGCGCCTTCCATGACGCTCAACCCGGCGGCGACCTCGACCTCGCGCTCTTTGCCGTCATGGTCGACATATCTGATCTTCGGCATGGATGCTCCTTGAACCCGGCTAGACGATGTTTTTCATAGGTATGGCGGTGTCCGCAAGACGCTCCGGCGCCACATGGGCGGCGTCCGCGATCAGCTTGCGGCCGATCATGTATTCCGGCGCCGCGTTCACGGCCTCCACGGCGGCGACGGCGCCGTCGCGCAGGTGGAAGACGGCGAACTTGCGGCTCGCCGGATCGCCGCGCATGACGATCCTGTCATCCGGCTTGGCCAGGCCTGCGATCTGCAGCTTGAGATCGTACTGGTCCGACCAGAACCACGGCACCTCGCCATAGGGCGCAGGCTTGCCCACCATCGCGAGCGCGGCGTGCTTGGCCTGGTCGATCGCGTTCTGCACGCTTTCGAGCCGGATGAGATCGCCACCCCGCCCATGATGGCGGGTGCAGTCGCCCGCGGCGAAGATCGCGGGATCGGCGGTGGCGCAGAACTTGTCGACGCGGATGCCGTCGTCGCAGGTGAGGCCGGCCTCTTGCGCGATCTCGCTGTTGGGTACGACGCCGATGCCGACGAGCGCGATGTCGGCCGCAAACACCCGCCCGCCCGCGCGCACGCCGGTCAGATGCTCGCGTCCCTCGAAACCCTCGACGGCGGTGTTCATGTGGAAGACGACGCCCGCCTCGCGGTGGACGCGCTCGTAGAACTCCGACACCGGCCTGGACACCGCCCGCGCCATCACGCGGTCGAGCGCCTCGATCACGGTGACCGAAAGATCGTATTTGCGCGCAACGGCGGCGACCTCGAGCCCGATATAGCCGCCGCCCACCACGGCCAGCGTCTTGGCGGACTGGAACGCGGGCCGCAGCGCGTCGACGTCGGCGATGGAGCGCAGATAGTGCAGCCCGGAAAGATCGGCGCCGGGGATCTTGATCTTGCGCACCCGCGAGCCGGTCGCGATGAGCAGCTTGTCGTAGCCGAGCACGCGCCCGTCGGCGAGCGCGACCTGTTTGGCGTCGCGGTTGATCGACACGGCCGGCACGCCATAAATCGTCTGGCAATCGGCCTGGGCATAGAACGCGTCGGGTTTCAGGAACAGCCGGTCGCGCTCCATCGTGCCCATGAGATAGGTCTTGGACAGGGGGGGACGCTGATAGGGCGCGAAAGGCTCGTCGCCCACCATGGTGATGGCGCCCGCGAAGCCCTCGGCACGCAGGGTCGCGACCGCCTGGCAGCCCGCCTGGCCCCCTCCGATGATGACGACACGCTCCATGCCCAAGCGGCTAACATGCCCCCGGCGTGAGCGCAAACAGCGCGTTGAGGCCGGACGCGGCAACCGCTACAACGGCGCCGATGAGCGAGGATTCTCAAGCCTTTGAGCGCACGGCGCGCCTCCTTGACGGGGCGGCAACCGAGGCCCTGGGCGCGCGTATCGCCGCCGGGCTCGACGTGGGCGACGCGGTGGCGCTGGAGGGCGATCTGGGCGCGGGCAAGACGACGCTGGCCCGCGCCATCCTGCGCGCGCTGGGCGTCACGGAAGAAGTGCCGAGCCCGACCTTCACCCTTGTCCAGGAATACGAGACGCCGAGGCTGACCGTGCGTCACTACGATCTCTACCGCATCGCGAACGCGCGCGAGATGGGCGAGCTCGGCCTCGACGACGCGCTCGACGAAGGCGCGGCCCTGATCGAATGGCCGGAACGCGCGGGCGGCCGCCTGCCGGCGCAGACGCTGCACGTGGCACTCAGCATCACCGGGCCGGCCTCGCGCGACGCGAAGCTCAGCGGCCCCGCGAAATGGGCGGCGCATGTCTGAGCGGCTGGAGCAGGCGCGCGCGTTCCTCGACACCGCCGGCTGGCGCGGGGCCGAGATCGCGCCGCGTCCGGGCGACGCCTCCACGCGCTCCTACGCGCGCGTGAAGCAGGGCGCGCGCAAGGCGATGCTGATGGACCAGCCGCAATCGGCCGAGACGCCTGCCGCACCTGCCGGCGCGACGCCCGAGGAGCGCCGCGCGCTCGGCTACAACGCCGTGGCACGGCTCGCCGGTGCCGACACGGCGCGCTTCGCGGCAGTGGCGAACCATCTGCGCGGCTTGGGCCTGAGCGCGCCGGAGATCTATGCCGCCGATCACGGCCAGGGCTTCGTGCTGATCGAAGACCTCGGCGACGATTTGTACGCCGACGTGCTGACTAACGGTGCCGACGAGCGTGGGCTCTATGAATCCGCGGCCGAGGTCCTGGCCGCGCTTCAGGCGCAAGACGCACCTGCCGTGCTGCCGCCCGGCACGCCGCTGCACCCCTATGACGAGACCGCGCAGCTTGCCGAAACCGATCTGATGACCCAGTGGTTCCTGCCCTTGGCGCTCAAGCGCGAGGCGCGCGAGGATGAGGTCGAAGAGCATCGCGCGCTGTGGCGCGACGCGCTCAGGGCCGCGCGCGAGGCCTCGCCCGTCCTGGTGCATCGCGACTATCACGCGCAGAACCTGATCTGGCTGCCTGAACGCCAGGGTCTCGCGCGCGTCGGCCTGATCGATTTCCAGGACGCGGTCGCGGGCACCCGCGCCTACGATCTCATCTCCCTCGTCGAGGACGCGCGCCGCGACGTGCCGCCTGAGATCGCGGACGCCGCGACGAAGCGCTATCTCGCCGCCACCGGCGCCGACGAGGACGCGACCCGCGCCCAGATGGCGGTGATGGCGGCGCAGCGCAACGCCAAGATCGCGGGCATCTTCGCCCGCCTTCACAAACGCGACGGCAAGCCGCGCTATCTTTCCTATCTGCCCCGGGTGTGGGGCTATCTGAACAAGGACCTCGAGCATCCCGCGCTCGCGCCCTTGAAATCATGGTATGACAGGACCATCCCGCGCGAGGCCCGCGGGATGATCGATGGAGCAGCGGCTTGAGCGGCAAGGCACCCACACGCGCGATGATCATGGCGGCGGGGCTGGGCACGCGCATGCGCCCGCTGACCAACGACCGTCCCAAGCCGCTGGTGGAAGTGCGCGGCAAGGCGCTGATCGATCACGCCATCGACAGGCTGGTCGCGGCCGGCGTGACGATGATCGTCGTCAACGCGCACTACAAGTCCGACATGCTCAAGGCGCACCTCGCCAGGCGCAAGGACGTCGAGATCCGCGTCTCGGAGGAGACCGACGAGATCCTGGGCACCGGCGGCGGCATCCTGAAGGCGCTGCCGAACTTCGAGGGAGAGCCGTTCTTCGTGCACAATTCGGACTCGGTGTGGGTCGAGGGTCTAGGCCGCGCGCTGGAGCGCATGAAGGAGCGCTGGGACGAAGACAACATGGACGCGCTGCTGTTGATGGCGTCGATGGTGACGTCGCTCGGCTTCGAGGGCACCGGCGATTTCAACATGGACGGCGAAGGACATCTCACGCGCGTGGCGCCGCTCAGGCTCTCGCCTTACGCCTATCCCGGCGTGCAGATCGTCCATCCGCGCCTGTTCGATCACGCCCCCGGCGCGTCGTTCTCGATGAACGTGCTGTGGGACGTGGCGATCGAGCAGCAACGCCTCTACGGCATCCGCCTCGACGGCGTGTGGATCCATGTCGGCACGCCCGAAGCGGTGCGCGAGGCCGACGAATTCCTGGGCGACCTTGTCCTCGTCTGAAACCAAAGTCTTCTCCATCCCGGCGAGCCGACCTTTCGCCGAGACCCTCGCACGGGGTCTGATCGGGACGCTCCACGCCGAGCGCGACCCATTGGCGCTCGCGCAAGCCACGATCTATCTGCCGACGCGGCGCGCGGCGCGCAATTTCGCCGACAGTTTCGCGCGCGTGCTCGGCGGCGCGGCGCTCTTGCCGGAGTTCAAGCCGCTCGGCGACGTCGACGACGAGGAGCTGCTGTTCGACGCGGGCGACGACGACATCGCGCTCGTCCCCGCCATCGCGCCGCTGCGCCGCCAGCTCCTGCTTGCGACCCTGATCCGGCGCTGGGACCGGGCGCGGCGCGGCGGCACGCTGGGCTTCGCGCAGGCGGCCGCGCTCGCGCATTCGCTTGGCAACCTGATGGACGAGATGGAGACGCAGGGCTGCGACCTGTCGAAGATCAGGGATCTCGCGCCCAAATCGCTCGCCGCGCATTGGGAGGACGTCGTCACCCTGCTCGACATCCTGCATCAGCGCTGGCCGAAGATTCTCAAAGACGAGCGCCGCCTCAATCCCTCCGACCGTCGCAACACCTTGCTGCGCGCACTTGTGGGCAAGCTGAATTCGAAAGGCCCGGTGATCGCAGCCGGCTCGACGGGCAGAATTCCGGCGACCGGTGAGCTGCTCGCCGCCATCGCGCGGCTGCCCTCCGGCATGGTCGTGCTGCCCGGCCTCGACCGCGATCTCGACGAGGACAGCTGGAGCGGCCTCGATCCCGGCCATCCGCAATACGGCATGAAGCAGCTTCTTACGCGCATCGGCATCGCGCGCGAGGATGTCGCCGAGTGGGACGGCACGGAACCCGCGCGCGCGAGAGAGATGGTGCTGCGCGAGACCCTGCGCCCCGCGCCCACCACCGACGCGTGGCGCGCGCTCGCCGAGCAGGGCACGGGCGACGTCGCGGAAGGCTTGAAAGGCCTCGCGCTCATCCACGCCGCCGATCCGGCGGAGGAAGCTTCCGTCATCGCGCTCGCCCTGCGTCAGGCGCTCGAGACGCCCGCGCGCACGGCCGCCCTCGTCACGCCGGACCGCACACTCGCACGCCGCGTCGCGAGCGAGATGCGGCGCTGGGGCGTGGACATCGACGACTCCGCCGGCACGCCGCTCGCGCACACCCCGCCGGGCACGTTCCTCTGCCTCCTCGCCGAGGCCGCCGACGCCAGGTTCGCGCCCGCGCCGCTGCTGGCCTTGCTGAAGCATCCGCTCGCGACAATGGGCGACACGAAAGAGTTCCGCGACAACGCGCGCAAGCTCGATATCGCCTTGCGCGGGCCGCGTCCCGACGCCGGCCTCGACGGCATCCGCCGCCGCGCGTCCAGCACCTGGTTCGGCACCGTCGCGGATGCGCTCGTGGATTTCGGCGAGGCGCTGTCGGGCGGCGCCATCGATCTCGCGGCGACGGTCAAGCTGCACCTCGAAGCAGCGGCGAAACTTTCCGATGAGAAAGAGCTTTGGCGCGGCGAGGCCGGCGAGAAGGCGAAGAGCTTCAGCGCGGAGCTCATCGAGGCCGCCTCACGCCTTCACGCCATCGAGCCCGGCGCCTATGCGCCGCTGTTCCGCGAGCTTGCGATGCGCATCGCGATCCGCCCGCCCTACGGCAAGCATCCCAGGCTCTCGATCCTGGGGCCCCTGGAAGCGCGCCTGCTGCATTTCGATCTCGTCGTGCTCGGCGGATTGAACGAGGGTACATGGCCGCAAGCCGCCGCCGCCGATCCGTGGTTCTCGCGCCCGATGCGCGAGGCGTTGGGCCTGGAGCAGCCCGAGCGCGCCATCGGCCTGGCTGCGCATGATTTCGCGACGCTCGCCGCCGGGCCCGAGGTGCTGTTGACGCGCGCGATGAAGCAGGACGGCGCGCCGGCCATCGCCTCGCGCTGGCTGCAGCGTCTGATGCAGCTCACCGGCGGCCTCGGGCTCGCGAACCGGCTCGGCCCCCGGACCGATTTCGTCGCGATCCATGCGCGGCTGGAGGAGCCCAGGCCCGCGCCGCGCATGAAACGCCCCGCGCCCACGCCGCCGGTAGAGGCACGGCCGCGCGCGCTCTCCGTCACCGAGATCGAGACATGGCTGCGCGACCCTTACGCGATCTATGCAAGGCGGGTGCTGGGCTTGAAGCCGCTCGATCCGCTCGACGCCGAGATCGGCGCGATGGAGCGCGGCGATCTGGTGCACAAGGCGCTGGAGAAGTTCGTCAAGGAATTCCCCCACACCCTGCCCGCCGATGCCGAACGCCGCCTTGTCGAGATCGCAGACGGAATGTTCGCCGACCTGCCGAAATCGGTTCTGGCGCTGTGGCGGCCGCGCTTCGTCAACGCGGCGCGCTGGTTCGTCGGCGTCGAGCGCGAGCGCCGCGCCGGCATCGCGGCCTCGTATCTGGAGATCAGGGGCGAGCGGATGTTCGGCGCGTTCAAGCTCTACGGCCGCGCGGACCGCATCGACGCGCTCAAATCCGGCGGCGCCGCGGTGCTCGACTACAAGACCGGCGCCCCGCCCTCCAACCCGCAGGTGAAGGAGCTGCTGGCGCCCCAGCTTCCGCTTGAAGCCGCGATCCTGGAAAGCGGCGGCTTCGAAGGCGTGCCGAGGATGGACGCGGCCGAGCTCGTCTATATCCGCTTCGCAGGCGGCGCCAAGCCCGGCGAGCTGCGTCCGGTGAAAGTCGACGCGCACGCCATCGCGGCGGAGGCGGCGGAGAAGCTCGCACAACGCGTCGCGTTCTTCGACGATCCGAACACACCCTATCACTCGCGCGTCAAGCCTTACCGCGCCGGCGTGTCCGGCGATTACGACCATCTGGCGCGCGTGCGCGAATGGTCGCTCGGCGGCTGGGCGGAGGACGGCGAATGAGCGCGCGCGATCCGGCGCTGGCCGCATCCGATCCCACGCGCTCGGCCTGGGTGGCGGCGAATGCCGGCGCGGGCAAGACGCACACGCTCGCCAACCGCGTGACGCGGCTCTTGTTCGCCGGCGCGAAGCCGGAGCGCATCCTCTGCCTCACCTATACCAAAGCCGCGGCGGCGGAGATGCAGGACCGCCTGTTCCGCCAGCTCGGCGAATGGGCGATGCTTCCCGACGCCGAGCTTCGCATCAAGATCGCGACCGTCGGCGCCGAGGCGCATGGCCGCGAGGAGCTGCGCAAGGCGCGCCGCCTCTTCGCGCAGGCGCTGGAGACGCCGGGCGGCCTCAAGATCCAGACGATCCACGCCTTCTGCCAGAACCTGCTGTCGCGCTTCCCCATCGAGGCCGGAGTGGCGCCCGCCTTCCGCGTGCTCGACGACCGCACCGCGCGCGATCTCCTCGCCGAGGCGCGCGCGCAGGTGCTGGAGCGCGCCGGACGCGGCGACGAAGCGCTCGCCGCCGCCGCGTCACATCTCGTCACCCAGACGAGCGAAGGCCGCATGCAGCAATTGCTCGACGCGGCGCTCGGCAACGACCGGCGCAAGCTCGACCGCTTCATCGCCAATCTCAGCGGCATGGAGATGGCGCAGAAGCTTCGCGTCGCCCATGGCGCGGGCGCGGACGACACGACGGGATCCGTTGCGGAGGATTTCGCCGCGTACACGCGCCAGCAGGAAGTGGAACTCGGCGCCGTGGCAAGCTGGCTCGCGAGCGGCGCGAAGACCGATATCGAGCGCGGCGCGGCGCTGGCGGCGGCGCTGGCGGAAAGCGATGCCCCCACGCGCTTCGCGCTCTTCCGCGACATGCTGTTGACCGGCAAGGGCGAGCGCTATGCGCGGCTCGCGACGTCTGCGCTCGTGAAAGCGCGGCCCGATCTGCACTCGGCGCTGGAGGAGCTGTGCTCGTGTTTCCTCGAGGCGGAGCAATATTATCGCGCGGCCTATGCGGCGGGCTTGGCCGAGGCGACGCTGGTGCTGGCCGACGCGGCGCGCGCGATCTATGCGCGCGAGAAGCGGCTGCGCGGCGTGCTCGATTACGACGACCTGATCGCGGAGACCCTGCGTCTGCTCGAGCGCGGCGCGACGGCGCAATGGGTGCTGTTCAAGCTCGACGGCGGCCTCGACCACATCCTCATCGACGAGGCGCAGGACACCTCGCCCGAGCAATGGGCCATCGTGCGCAAGCTCACGGAGGAATTCTTCGCGGGCGAAGGCGTGCGCGAGGGCGAGCGCACCGTCTTCGCCGTCGGCGACGAGAAGCAGTCGATCTTCTCGTTCCAGGGCGCCGAGCCCACGCAGTTCGAGGTCAACCGCAAATTCTTCCGCGCCCATGTCGAAGCCTCGGCACAGGACTTCATCGAGGCCGAGCTTCCGACCTCGCGCCGCTCGGCGCCGGAGATCCTGACCTTCGTCGACGAGGTCTTCGCCGATCCGCTCGCACGCGCCGGGCTCACGTCGCAGGGGGCCGTGATCGCCCACACGCCGCTGCGTCTGGAGGCCAAGGGCCGCGTCGAGGTGTGGCCGCCGGTCAAGCCTTCCGGCGCGCCGGAGCCCGACGTGTGGCGGCCGGTCGACGTCGAATCCGAGACCAGCCCCGTCGTCCAGCTCGCGATCAAGATCGCCGACGCGATCCGGCGCTGGACCAACGGCCGCACCCGGCTGCCGGGCCGCGACAAGGCGATCACGCCGGGCGATATCATGATCCTGCTGCCGCGCCGCGAGCCGTTCGGCAGCGAGGTGATCCGGCGGCTCAAGGAGCGCGGCATCGCGGTCGCGGGCGCCGACCGCATCCGCTTGACGGAGCAGATCGCGGTGATGGACCTGATCGCGCTCGGCCGCTTCGTGCTGCTGCCGCAGGACGACCTCAACCTCGCCGCTCTCCTGCGCTCGCCGATGATCGATGTGAGCGAGGAGCAATTGTTCGCCCTCGCCCACGGACGCGAAGGAACGCTGTGGAGCGCGCTCGAAAAAAGGCAGGACGAATTCCCCGCCGCCCACGAATTCCTGAGCGAGATGCGCGCGCGCGCCGATTTCGCGCCGCCTTACGAGTTCTTCGCCCATGCGCTGACGGTGCGCGGCATGCGCGCGCGCCTCCTGGCGCGGCTCGGCCACGAGGCCAACGACGCCATCGACGAGTTCCTCTCCCATGCCTTCGCGCATGAGGCGCAGAACACGCCGTCGCTGGAGGGGTTCCTGAACTGGGTCGAGCGCGGCGGCGCAGAGGTCAAGCGCGACATGGAGCGCGGCCGCGACGAGGTGCGCGTGATGACCGTGCACGGCGCCAAGGGGCTCGAGGCCGAGATCGTCATCCTCGCCGACACCACCACCCTGCCCGAGCAGCCCGGCGCCAAGGGCCATCTTCTGTATACGGAGGATGGCGTGCTGTTCCCGCTCGCCGAAGGTGCGGCGCCGGAGCCGGTGAGCCGCGCCAAGGCACAAGCGACAGAAGAGACGCTGAAGGAGCACCGGCGCCTGCTCTATGTCGCGCTTACCCGCGCCAAGGACCGGCTCTATATCGCAGGCTTCGAGAACCGGCGCGGCGTCAGGGACGGCTCGTGGTACGCGCTCTGCCGTGCGGCGGCCGAGCGCATCGCCGTGCCCGTCGAAGAGGAGGGCGAGGCGGTGTTGGTCCTGGGCCACGCGCCGGACGAGGAAGCCGAGCCGCGCCTGCCGCTGGAAGCCGCGCCGCTCAAGCTGGACGATTGGGTCACGGCGCCCGCGCCCGTCGAGCGGCCGGCGCCGCGCTTCGTGCGGCCGTCCGAAGAAGCCGAAATGGACGAGCCCGCGGTGCTGCCGCCGCGCGACGACCGGCGCTTCCGCCGAGGCCAGCTCGTCCACACCCTGCTCGCGCGCCTGCCGGACCTGCCCAAGGCCAGGCGCCGCGCCGCGGCGTTGCGCTATCTGAAAGCACGCGACGCGGACGATGCGGAGGCGCTCGCCGAGGAGACACTCCGTGTACTGAGCGACCCCGCCTTCGCCGCGGCGTTCGCGCCGGGAAGCCGTGCCGAGATCGGCCTGGTCGCCGATTTGGACGGGCTCGGCCGCGTCAACGGCCGCATCGACCGCCTCGCCGTGTCGGACGAGGAGGTCCTGATCGTCGACTTCAAGACCAACCGCCCGCCGCCCCGCCACGAGGACGAGCTGGCGCGGATCTACAGGACCCAGATGGCGCTCTACCGCGCGGCGGCGGCGAAGATCTTCCCCGGCCGCCGAATCGCCTGCGCGCTGGTGTGGACGGAAGGCCCCAGCCTGATGCCGCTCTCCGCAGCGCTTTTGGACGCGGAAATGGCGCGCATTGCGGGGCGCGCCGCCGGGCGTTGATTTCGGGGGTCCGGCTACCTAGATTCAAGGCCAGAACAACCCAGGAAAGTCCCCATGACCCTCAAAGTCTCCGACGCGTCGTTCGCCAACGACGTCATCAATTCCAAGACCCCCGTCGTCGTCGATTTCTGGGCGGAATGGTGCGGCCCGTGCAAGATGATCGGCCCGTCGCTCGAGGAGCTGTCGGACGAACTCGCGGGCAAGGTCACCATCGTCAAGATCAACATCGACGAGAACCCTCACACGCCGCAGAAATACGGCGTGCGCGGCATCCCCACCATGATGATCTTCCAGGGCGGCCAGGTCGCCGCCACCAAGGTCGGCGCCCTGCCCAAATCGAAGATCAAGGAATGGATCGAGAGCTCGGTTTCGACCAACACGATCTCCGGCGCGGCCAAGGCGTAGTTCGCGCCCATCTCCCGCACACCATTGTCATGGCCCGCTTTATGCGGGCCACCCACGGATACAAACTGGCTTGTTGCCGTGGGTCGCCCGCATAAAGCGGGCGATGACGAATAAGGGTGGAAATTTCTTACAAGACTGCGCTCTCCAACCCGGCTAGCGTGACGGGCACAAGCAAGGGGGCTCGTCATGCTCAAGACAATCGGCGCCGTGGTCGCGGGCGCGGTGCTCTGGTTCGTCCTCGTCACGATCGCGGACCGCGTCATGCGGGCTGCGTGGCCGGAATATCGGGCGGTGTGGAGCGCGATGGCGTTCACCCTGCCCATGATGCTCGCGCGGCTGGCCGAGAGCACCATCGCGCTCGTCATCGCGGCCTGGGCGACGGCGAAGATCGCGCCGGGTTCACGCGTCGCGCCCTGGGCGCTGGCCCTTGTGATGCTCGCGCCATTCGCGCCGTATCACCTGCTCGTCATCTGGGCCAAATTCCCGATCTGGTATCACGCCTACTTCCTGACCTCGCTGCTCGTGCTTCCGCCGCTCACGGCGAGGCTCGTGCGCTGAGCACGTCGCGCGCGATCGAGACCGCGCCCCGTGCGCCCTTGGCCGCGGTGCCCTCTACCGTGTAGGTGCCGGATTCGATCTCGGAGAACGACACGCCGTCGCTGGTGGCCGACAGGTCCCACGCCCCGCCTGTGACCAGCGGGTATTGGACGCGGAGCACGACCTGCTCGCCGGGCTCTTCGCTGAACTGCACGCCGGCTACGATCGCGTTACCGAAGCCCTTGATCTTGCCGATGAATCCGGCGCCGAAGCCCTGGGCGCAGTCCGGGTCGTCGGTGCCCGCCACCGCGCTCTTGTCGATGTGCAATGTAAGCACGTCGCAGTGACCGTCGAGGCTGATGGTTTCGGTCTTCGATTTGGCCAGCGCGGCTCCGCTCGTGGCCAGAAATAGCGCCGCCGCCAGCGCGAATGACGATCTCATGAAATCCTCCCTTGCGGGGAAAACCATGTCCCCCCGCTTCCCTGTGGACTATATTTCGGGTGCCGGCCGGACCGAGGGGGTTGAGTTGTCCGCGCGTCCCAGTCTCTTGGATATCCATCCCGCCAAGGCGGCGCGGGTGGCGCGCGCGCGGATTCCGGCGTCGTATTTCCACACCGGGGCGCTGGCGCCGGACGAACGCTTCGCCGCCTGGCGCGAGAGCGTGGGCGTCTTTCTGGAGTCGCAACTGGCGTCGAACGACGATCCCGCCCGCTTTCACGGCGACGTCGAAAGCTATCTCCTCGACGATATCGTGCTGTCGCGGCCGCGCGCCAGCAGCCAGAAATTCGACCGGCCGAGCGGACGCATCGCGCGCGACGGCATCGACAGCTACATGATCCAGCTCTTCGTGCGCGGCCATACCGACGTCTCGCTCGGACGGCGCTCGCTGCATGGCTGCGAAAAGCGGATCGTGGGCTTCGATCTGGGCGAGACGCTCGACAGTGTCAACGCGGAATTCGACATCCTCTGCGCCGTCGTGCCGCGCGCGCGGCTGGCGCCGCTGCTCGACCGGCCGGACTCGCTGCACGCCGCCATGCCCTCGCCCGAGAGCGGCGGCGGGCACCTGCTGGCGGAGTTCCTGCCCAACCTGTTCGACAGCCTGCCCGACCTCGCCTCCGGCCAGACCGGATCGGCGTCGCGCGCGCTGATCGAGCTGATCGCGACCGCGTTCAACGGCGCCGAATTCGCGGCCTGCGACGCGCCCGCGCTCGCCGAACGCGCGCTGGAGCTCAAGGCCAAGAGCTTCGTGAAGAGCCGCCTCGCCGCGCCGGCGCTGGGGCCCGAGGAGATCGCCGACGCGATGGGGCTGTCGCGCTCCGCGCTCTACCGCCTGTTCAGGGAAAGCGGCGGCGTGGCCCTTTATATCCGCGAGCAGCGCCTGCGCCGCTGCTTCGCCGAGCTCGTCGGCGAGCGCGGCCGCCATACCCAGGTGGCGCAGATCGCATGGCGCTGGGGCTTCACGGACGCCGCCCATTTCACGCGCCTCTTCAGGGAGCGCTTCGGCTGTACCCCCTCGGAGGCGCGCGACGGTGACGGGCCCAGGGCAAGGCGCGAAACCCCAGGCTCCGACCCCCGCATCGGCGACCGCCGCTACGAGGACTGGATCGCCGGGCTGGCGTGACTTTTTCCCCGGCAAAGCGTTACTGTCTCGGCGGCCGCGCGTTTTCGCCGCCGGACAGCAAACCAGCACTGGGAAAACCATGATCAGGAAAATCGCTCTGGCGGCGTTGTTCGCCTTGTGTGGCTCAGCGGCCGAGGCCGACACGTTCAATGTCGCCATCGACGGCCATTGCAATACCTTCACCCTGAACGTCCAAAGGTTTCTCGTCTCCGGAACGCGCGGCGGCTGCGGCTCGGCGATCGAGGGCGGCACGGTCGCGAAGGTGGACCGCAAGCGCGGCGTCGTCATCAGCGAGACGACCAACAACATGGTGGTGACGTGGTACTTCACGACGCCCGAGGCCGGCGCCGGCAAGGTGTTCGTCTTCAGCTCGGACGGCGAGACCAGCAGCGAGGTGGGCTCGGGCACCTATCACATCGTGCATAACGCCCCGGCGGCCGCCGGCTCGTCGGGTCCCGACATCATGGCGACGTTCCAGAAGCGCTAAGCGTTACGGAAGCACGAAGGCGTTCCTGGTGTCGCTGGTGAAGCGCGCGCCGCTGCCGCTTTGCGTCACGAAGCCGTTGTTGTCATAGGTCTGGAACGCGCCGTCCGCCGTGCCGAGCGTGACGTAGCCGTTGCTGTCCGCCGATGCGAAGGACAATGTTCCGCCCTGCGGTGTCACGGTCAGTGTGTGCTTGTCGACCATCACGTAGCCGCCGCCGTTCAGGCCCGCGAACAGGATCTGCTCGTTGCCCGCCATGGCGCAACTGGCCTTGGCTAAGCCCTGCCAGACGACGCCGGTGTCCAAATCCGCCTGCTGCGTGACCTCGACGACGTCGCCGCCGCCGCCGTCGAACGTGTCGGTACGGCGATAGACGATGAGGTGCAGGGTGCCGGACGGGCGCGCCTTGTCGACGACATAGATCGCGCGCGTCTCGACGTTGCCGTGCGCCTTGGGCCGTCCGTCCATCACGGCGCAGGCATGCTTGTACGGACCGATCTCGCCCGACGCGAAACAACTGCCGCTCGTGCACGCGTACCAAGTCAACGAATGCTCCCCGTCGCCCGGCGCGTAGAGCGTATAATACAGGCTGTCATCGACGGCCAAAGCGGGACCGGACACAAGGCAGGCCGCGATGGCCATCGCCGAAAGATTGCGCATGATACCTCCTCCCGAGAAGCGGGAGGAGATTACCACATTTTCATGTATGGAGACACCGGCTCTAAATCCGCTCGACAAGGTGTTCTAAGAGGATTGGGGTGATATCCGTGGATATTCGTCCCAGGTCCGGCTGCGATATTCCCGGCCCGCCGCCTTCTTGTTCACGCCGCCCCATTGTTTGAAGAAAAAGGCAACGCCGTACCGCCTGCACTCGGATTCAATAGTGTCGACCCAGGCGGATTTCATCGGACGCGCTCGCGGCCCGGACTCCCCGCCCACGATGGCCCAATGAATACCAGATAGGTCTACCGGGCCGATATCGGAAATCAGCGGCTCGAACGAAACAAACCGCACCGCAGCGGGCACTTCGCGCAGCACATCGATGCGTTTCTTGTAGTCAGACGATTCAACGGATGTTCCCAGCCAGATATTCCGGTGCACCGCTAAGCGCATGCCTTCGACGACACGCAACATATTGTCAGGACGCTTCGTGAGAATTTGGTAGATGTGACGGTCAGCGCGAAGCATGACGTCCCATACTTTCGCGATAAATTCCTGCGGTACGCCGTCTTGAAATAGATCGGACATGGAATTGACAAATATCTTGCGCGGCGCCCGCCACCTAAGAGGAACCTCAAGAGCGGTTTCGCTCAAGTGCACCCTACCAGTCCATTTCGGCCGCCCCCCGCTCGTTCGTGTGACGCCGCGATAAGCCGGATGATCCATAGCTTGCAGGCGCGCAGCCATACGCATGGCGTAGCAGTTCGTACAACCGGGCGAGAGAATCGCACAGCCTGACACCGGGTTCCAAGTCGCATCGGTCCACTCGATGTCGCTAAGACCGGCCACGACTACCGCTCCTGATGACAGCCAAAGCCAATTTTCCTGCCAATCTTGCGCTCTCGCTCGGGTTTGCCCAAGCAAACATCAACGAATACATATGAATGTTCCTTGAGCCAAGAGGTAGCCACTCATCGAGCACGCCGCCTTTAAACACCGTCTTCATGCGATCCACCATGAACTGGGTGATCGACTCCACGGTAGCGCGCCGCTCTTGGCCGGCTTGTGTGCCGAACAAATCGACTGTTGGCCGTGGCTCTACGAACACATCGCGCCATTCCGTGGTTCCCAGCAGTTTGTCCAGCGATGCAACGTGCGTTGAATGGACGTTTCCGAGCTTCGAAATTTGCCGCAGCACACCCAAACCAGCAGGGAACAAGTACCAGAGATCGATTGCTTTCGTATTGGCGATAGAGACGATTGTCTTCCAACTGACCTGATTCCCGAACGGGTCGAGAAAGACCACGGCTCTCGTGTCTTTCCAGTCGGTTGCCGCGCAAAATCGCTCAAGCTCTTGGTTTGCATCACCGCAACGAATCGAAATCCGATCGAAAATACCTGGAAACTGGCCTCGAAGGTTCTCGAGTTGTCGAGCTTTGAGGCGCGATTTCTCGACAAAAATATATTGATCAAATGCGTCACCAAAGCGCAATGCCCGCTGGGCCGAACCCTCGATAAATCCTGAGTAGTCATCAACGACATCGAGAAGCGGCGCTTGATCGGCAATTTGAACATCGCCGGTGCCTGCGAACGCGTCGAAGAAGATGAGGTGAAATTTCTGACGCTTTAGAGCTGTCGAAAACGCTTTCAAATACGCTTCAAGCTTTTCCAGCTTCTTTTCCGTATGCAGGCTCCCAAATCGATGCGGTGGCATAGGCGCCTCCTGATGAAAAGAACAAAGATAGAACACTTTGAATAAACTTCAACCGCGCTTCACTCTCGAGCAACTCAGGCGTTTTCCGCCAGCACCGTGCCCGCGAGGTACAGCGAGCCGCAGATGAGGATGCGGGGCGGCGGCTCCTTGGCGTGGGCGCGGGCCCAGGCGGCGATCTGCAGCATCGCGTCCTCGACGTCCTCGGCGGGCGCCGCGTCGAGACCGGCGCCGCGCGCGCGGTCGTAGAGCTCGCCCGCGCCGTAGCTCATCTCCTCGCCGGGGATGGAGACGGTCGCGACGTGACGCGCGAGGCCTCGGAACGGCGCGAAGAAGCCCGACGCGTCCTTGGTGCGCAGCATGCCGCAGATGAGATAGAGCGCACGCTCGCCGCGCTCTTCCAGATCGGCGATGGCGGTGGCGATCGCGGCAGCGCAATGCGGATTGTGGCCGCCGTCGAGCCAAACCTCCGCACCGTCCGGCGCGAGCTCGATCAGATGGCCGCGCGTCAGGCGCTGAAGCCGCGCGGGCCAGTCGACGGTGCGCAGGCCGCGCTCGATGCCGCGGTCGTCGCTCCAATCGGCGCCGGCGCGGCGAAGCCCGGCGATGGCCACGGCCGCGTTCTCGATCTGGTGGCGGCCGATGAGCCTGGGCATCGGCAGGTCGAGCAGGCCGTCGGTGTCCTGATAGACCATGCGCCCATGCTCCTGATGGGCGAAGAAATCCTGGCCGAACATCTGCACGGGCGCGCAGAGCGCGTCGGCGCGGCGCAGGATCACGTCGCGCGCGGTGTCTTCCTGCGGGCCCACGATCAGCGGCACGCCGGGCTTGACGATGCCGGCCTTCTCCGCGGCGATGCCGGAGATCTGTTCGCCCAGGAACTCCGCATGGTCGAGGCCGACGGGCGTGATGATCGTCATGCGCGGCTTGGCGATCACGTTGGTCGCGTCGTATTTGCCGCCGAGGCCGACTTCGAGCACCAGCGCGTCGGCCTTGTGCCGCGCGAAGGCGAGGAACGCGGCCGCCGTCGTGATCTCGAAGAAGGTGATCGGCACGCCGCCGTTGACGCGCTCGCATTCCTCCAGGGTCGCTGCGAGCTCGGCCTCGCTGATGAGCTCGCCGGCGAGCCGGATGCGCTCGCGGAACTCGACCAGATGCGGCGAGGTGTAGACGTGAACTTTCAGGCCCTGCGCCTCCAGCATCGCGCGCGAGAACGCGCAGGTCGAACCCTTGCCGTTCGTGCCCGCGACGTGGATCACCGGCGGCAGGCGGCGCTCGGGATGGCCGAGCTCGCCCAGCAGATGCTGGATGCGGTCCAGCACCAGGTCGATCTTCTTGGGATGCAGCGTCAGAAGCCTCGCCAGGACCGCATCGGTCCGCGCGGTGGACAGGCTCATCGTTCCGAGCTCCGCCCGTCGCCCTTCGAGGGCCGCTGCGCGGCCACCTCAGGGTGACGTGCTATTTCAAGGTAGAAGCTCATCTCTAGAACGTCGTCATCCTGAGGTGCGAGCGTAGCGAGCCTCGAAGGATGACGGCTCACGAATGGCCCGCCTTGTCGTGGCCGTTGCCGCGCGAAACCACCGCGTTGACGATCGCCGGCGGGGCCACGGCCTTTTTCGGGCGCGAGCGCTTCATCATCAGGTGCACGATGCGCGACAGCGTCTCGCGCATGTCGTGGCGCTTGACGACCATGTCGAGCAGGCCGTGCTCGAGCAGGTATTCGGCGCGCTGGAAGCCTTCCGGCAGTTGCGCGCGGATGGTCTGGGCGATGACGCGCGCGCCGGTGAAGCCGATCTGCGCGCCGGGCTCGGCGATCTGCACGTCGCCCAGCATCGCATAGGACGCGCTCACCCCGCCGAAGGTCGGATCGGTGAGCACGACGATGTAGGGCAGCGCCGCCTCGCGCAGCATGTCGACGCAGATCGTCACGCGCGGCATCTGCATCAGCGAGAGGATGCCTTCCTGCATGCGCGCGCCGCCGGAGGAGACGAAGAGGATGAACGGGCGCTTCTCCTCGACCGCCGCCTGCATGGCGCGCACCAGGCCTTCGCCCACGCCCATGCCGAGCGAGCCGCCGAGGAAGTCGAACGGCTGGACGGCCACCATCACCGGCATGCCTTCCAGCGTGCCGCGCGCGGCGGTGAGCGCTTCCTGGCGCTGCGTCTTGGCGCGCGCCGATTTCATCTCGTCGGGATATTTCTTCTCGCCGCGGAACTTGAGCGGGTCGGCGGCGACGGTGGGATAGGCGAGCTCCTCGAACTGTCCGCCGTCGAACGTATAGGCGAGGCGCCCGGCGGGGCCGATGCGCATGTGGAAGCCGCAGGACGGGCAGACGTGCTGCGCCGCGATCAGGTCGCGGTGGAAGATCATCTCGCCGCAGGACGGGCATTTGCGCCACAGGTTCTCCGGCGTGTCGGCGCTGCGCGAGCCGCCCATCAGGCCCTTGATCCGTGGGCGGACGAAATTTGCGATCCAGTTCATGACGTTACTCTAGAGCAAAACATTTTCGAATGGTACCGCGCTGCCTCACCCTTCGACGGGCTCAGGGTGAGGGTTGGCTCAGGCCCTCACCCTGAGCTTGTCGAAGGGTGAGCTTGCCGAGGTACGTCCCGCGCCGCATGCACGGATTTCGCCAGCCCGGCGCAGAATTCCGTCACATTCGCGGCCAGGCGCGGATCATTAACATTGCGGAAGACCTGCTCCACGATGGCCGTGCCGACCACGACCCCGTCGGCGAAACGCGCGACGCGCCCCGCCTGCTCCGGCGTCCTGATGCCGAAGCCCACCGTCACCGGCAGGCGCGTGCGCGCGCGAAGGGCATCGATCGAGGCCTCCACGTCCCCGGCCTCGATCGGCTTGGTGCCGGTGATGCCGGCCATCGATACATAGTAGAGATAGCCGCTCGCGCCATCGAGGATGGTGTCGAGGCGCTTGCCGTCGCTCGTCGGCGTGACGAAGCGCACGACGTCGAGGCCGTGCACCGATGCCGGCGCGCGCAGCACCTCGTCCTCCTCCGGCGGCAGGTCGACGATGAGAAACCCGTCGATGCCCGCCTCGGCCGCATCCCTGACGAAACGCGCCGTTCCGTAGGCGTGGATCGGATTGTACGAGCCCATCAGGACCAGCGGCGTCGCCTTGTCGTCCTTGCGGAACTTGCGCACCATGTCGAGCACCTTGGGCAGCGTCATGCCGCTTGCGAGCGCGCGCAGATAGGACGCCTGGTTCACCGGCCCGTCCGCCATCGGATCGGAGAACGGGATGCCGAGCTCGATCAGATCGGCGCCCGCTTTCGGCAGCGCCTTGAGCAGCGCGAGCGCGGTGTCGAAATCCGGATCGCCCGCGGTGATGAAGGGGACGAAAGCGGAGCGGTTGGCTTTCTTCAGCTCGGCGAAACGCTGGGAGATGCGGCTCATAGTTACCTCCCCCTTGTGGGGAGGTCGAAAAATCCGAAGGATTTTTCGGGTGGGGGCCGGCGCGAGGCGGAGAGACCGCCCCCCACCCGAAGCGCTTCGCGCTTCGACCTCCCCACAAGGGGGAGGTCAAATTCGGTGCTTCTCATATCCTCTCCCCCAACGCATGCGCGACCGAGAAGACGTCCTTGTCGCCGCGGCCCGACAGGCATACCGCGATGACCTTGTCCTTCGCCATCTGCGGCGCGGTGCGCATCACATGCGCGATGGCGTGCGCGGATTCCAGCGCCGGGATGATGCCTTCGAGCTTGGAGAGCAGCATGAACGCCTCGAGTGCGTCCTTGTCGCTCGCGGAGAAGTACTGCACGCGGCCCTGGTCCTTGAGCCAGGCATGCTCGGGACCCACGCCGGGATAGTCGAGGCCGGCCGAGATCGAATGCGCCTCGCGGATCTGCCCGTCGCGGTCCTGAAGCAGATAGGAGCGCGCACCGTGGAGCACGCCGGGCGAGCCCTTCGAGAGCGTCGCCGCGTGGCGCTCGGTGTCGAGGCCGTCGCCCGACGCCTCGACGCCGTGGATCGCGACCTCGGCGTCGTCGAGGAAGGGATGGAACATGCCGATCGCGTTCGAGCCGCCGCCGACGCAGGCGACGACGAGATCGGGCAGGCGCTTCTCCTTCGCCGTCATCTGCGCGCGCGTCTCGATTCCGATCACGGTCTGGAAGTCGCGCACCATCTCGGGATACGGATGCGGCCCCGCGGCCGAGCCGATGATGTAGAACGTGTCGTGGACGTTGGCGACCCAGTCTCGCAACGCTTCGTTCATCGCGTCCTTCAGCGTGCGCGAGCCGGATTTCACCGGCCGCACCTCCGCGCCCAAAAGCTTCATGCGGAAGACGTTGGGCTTCTGCCGCTCGATGTCGACCTCGCCCATATAGACGACGCAGGGAAGCCCGAAACGCGCCGCCACCGTCGCGGTCGCGACCCCGTGCTGGCCCGCGCCCGTCTCGGCGATGATGCGCGTCTTGCCCATGCGCCGCGCCAACAGGATCTGGCCCAGGCAGTTGTTGATCTTGTGCGCGCCGGTGTGGTTGAGGTCCTCGCGCTTGAGATAGATCTTCGCGCCGCCCAGATGTTGCGTGAGGCGCTCGGCGAAATAGAGCGGGCTCTCGCGGCCGACATAGTCCTTGAGCATCGCGCCGAGCTCGGCCTTGAAGGCGGGATCGTCCTTGGCCTCGCCATAGGCGCGCTCGAGATCGAGGACGAGCGGCATCAGCGTCTCGGCGACGAAACGCCCGCCATAGCCGCCGAAATGGCCGCGCGCGTCGGGACCGCTGCGATAGGAATTGGGAGGGATGCTCATGCGCGCGCCTGTCTTACGAATTCGCGGATCATCGCCGCACTCTTGACGCCGGGCGCGGTCTCGACGCCCGACGACACGTCGACGCCCACGGCGCCCGACGTTGCGATCGCGCGCGCGACATTGCCCGCGTTCAGCCCGCCGGCGAGCAGCCACGGCCGCGAAAAATTCCGTCCACGGAGCAATTGCCAGTCGAAGGAAGCGCCGTGCCCGCCGGGAAACGCGGCGCCGACCGGCGCCCTTGCGTCGAACAGCAGCATGTCGGCGTCGTGCTCGGCGACGCGGGCGAAGTCACCGGCGTCGGCGACCTGGAACACCTTGATCACCGGCACGCCGAAGCGCGAGCGGATCTCGGCCACGCGCGCGGGCGTCTCGCCGCCGTGGAGCTGTAGGAAGTCGGGCACCGCCGCCTCCATCGCCACGCCGATCTCGGCATCGCCGGCGTCGGCGAAGAGCGCCACCAGCTTGACGCGTCCGCGCAGACGGTCCGCGAGGGTGCGCGCCTGCTCCGGCGCCACATTGCGCGGAGATTTCTTGTGGAAATTCAGCCCCGCGAAATCCGCGCCCGCCTCGGCCGCGGCGTCCGCCGCCTCGAAGCTGTTGATGCCGCAGATCTTGACCAGCACGCCCATGGGGTGGCGCTTATCGCGCCGCTCGCTTGCGAAATCAAGCAAACCAACCGGCAAATCGGGCCCGCCCCGTTTCGGTCGCAATTGCGACACGGAACGGCCTCGTGCCGGTCTGGAACCGGCAGCGTCGAGGATCGTTGGAAACGACGGTTAAGGCTGGCGCGTCCACCACCAGGGAGAGACTCATATGTTGATGAAATCGCTTTTGGCCGCCAGCGCGCTGATCCTGTCCGGTTCGGCTGCACTCGCGCAGGACTACAATGACGCTTACGGCCCCGGCCCGAACGAGAGCATCGAAGTCATCGCGCCGCGCTTGCCGCACGACAACAGCTCGATGGCGCCGACCTCGGCCACCAAGCTCGCGGTCCAGGTGCGCTACGACGATCTGGATCTCACCACGCGCGACGGCGCGCGCGAGCTGAAGAGCCGTGTGCGCGACGCGGCGCACAATGTCTGCGAGACGCTGGAAGCGCGCTTCCCGATTCCCGCCGTGCCGCAGGAGCCGTGCTATCGCACCGCCGTTTCGTCCGGCCTCGCCCGCGCCGACAACGCGATCAGCGACGCGCGGCATGGGGATTACGAGTATTGATTTGATCCTCCCCCGCTTTGCGGGGGAGCTGCCGAGCGTAGCGAGGCGGAGGGGGAAGTCCCCCTCCGGCGCTTCGCGCCACCTCCCCCGTAAGTACGGGGGAGGATGATCAAGCCTTCGGCTTCTCGCCCTTGCGCAGCACGTAGCGGTTGGCCTTGTTCGGGCCGAGCCTCAAGCTCTTGCCGACGGGCTTGCGGTACTCGCTGCGATGGCCGCGGCGGTCTTCCTCGGCGAAGCGCTTCTCCTTCGCCTTCGAGCCGAATTTCTGCGACACCTTGCCGTTCTTCATGATGATCATGTAGCCGCCCTTGGTCATCGAATAGGGCGCCTTCAGCCGGCCGAGGTGATCGTATTTCGTTCCCGCCGGATGCTTGAACGGCTCGAACCAGGCGGGGTGCACGAAGTTCGACATCGCTATCCCGTCGACCTCGAACGTGTCCTCCTCGACCGGATCGCACATCTCATAGGCGTATTCGGTGCCGTCGCTCGCCTGCGCCCACAGATTGGCGACGGGATCGATCGCCATCTCGAACAGCTCATGGCAGGCGGTCACGCTCACCTTCTCGTGGTCGTCGATCGTCGTCTTGACGAAGATCTTGGCGACCGGCTGGCCCTTCTTGGTGAGGTCGTGATAGCCGAGCGCGCCGGCCTGGTCGGCGTCGTCGAAATAGATGAGCTGCCAGTCCGAGGGCTTGGCCTCCTTGGTGTTGTAGAGCTTCACCGGATAGCCCCATATCGGCACGAAATACGTGTCGTAGCACTTCTGCAGCGCCGCGGTGAGCTTGTCGAAATCGACGCCCAGCGGCGTCTTGGCCTTGTTGATGCAGGCGATGGTGACCGAACCGCCCTGTCCGGCCTGCGCCGCGTGGATGATGTGGTCCATGACGTTTCCTTTCGGCCCGGCTCAAGGGAGCGCGGCGATGCTCGCCCAGCACACGATGGCGCTGCACACCGAGCTCCAGCGGCCGAAGCCCTTGTAGATGGTGGCGGCATAGCTGGCCTGTTGCTTGATCGTGCCCACCGAGGAGGCGATCTGCGGGTCGGAGACGTTGCGGATCGCGAGCCAGGGCGGCGCCTTGCCGCCCATCTCCTTGGCGACGAGGCCGAGCACCGCGTCGCCCATCTCCGACACCGTCCCCATGTCCTTGAGGCCGTAATAGTTGCTCGACGTGTCGAAGCCGAAGAAATCGGTGGTGAGCACGCCGGTCTTGAGCGACTTCGCGCCCGCCTTGATGATCTTGGGCTGGCGCGTGTTGGTCTTCGGAAGCTGCCCGGCGTTCGCCTTGAACAGGTCCTTCGCCTTGGTGAAGTATTTGGTGTTCGCGGCACCGCTCGAGAAGTACTCGTGCGCGATGAGCTCGCCGTCGGCCTTGAAGTTCTTGAAGCTCTTCTGGCAGTCGAAGGTGACGATCGAGCTCACCAGCACGTCGCCGACTTCCACGTCGGTGCCGATGCCGCCGGCCGTGCCGGTGGTGATGACGAGCTTGGGCCGCACCTCTTCGATGATCTGCCGCCAGACCTCGATGTTGGGCATTTTCGGCCCGTCCTGCGACATGTGCGAGTCCGACTTGAACACCACGACCGACTTGCCGCCGATCTTCGTCGTCCAATAGGCGCCCAGCCGCTTGGCCTCCTTCGCGGGACAGCCGTTGCGCATGTCCTGCGAGATCTTCGCGTAGTTGTGCGTGTAGGAGAGATAGTCGTTGTGCGAGTCCTTGCCGGGCGTCAGCACGCGGCTGAGCGCATGGCCCTCGTCCACCGTCCAGGTGACGACGAGCACGTCGGCGCGCGGCAGCGGATCGCTGCTCTTGCGCTTGAGCGTCGTCGCGGTCTTCGGCGCGAGGCTCTTGGGCCAGGGAATATCGGTGAAGCGCGACAGCCCCGTCGCCGTCGAGAACGCGAAGAACTCGCGTCCCTCCGTGCCTTCGGAGTCGAAATCGATGATCTCGCGCTGGAAATCTTCGGGCTTGGCGGGCTCTACCGCTTCGGCCCTCGCGAAGGTCGCGGCGGGCGGCGGCGTCTCGATGGGATCGAAGCCGAGGTTACGCTTTATCCAATCACGATCGGCACGCATGGCAGTCCCCCAAGACAGCTTGCGGGGATCTTGTAGTCCAGAATTCGCGCCGGCACAACCTAAACTAGTTTAATTCAAATCCAACCTTCCAGCCCTTCGCGGTCGTGCGTCTCGCGATAGGACGGCAGGGCGCGCAGCCGCGCGACGTAACGGGCGAGATGCGGCCAGTCCATCGCCGTGCGGCGCATGTTGCGCGACCAGCGCGTGAGCATCGTCAGCAGGAAATCCGCGGCGCTCATCCGCTCTCCGAGCATGAAAGGGCGCCCGTCGGCGAGGAGCGCGTCGATGCGGTCCCAGGCTTTCTCGATGCGCGTCTGGGCCTGCGCCTTGGTGGCGTCGGCGTTGCCGGGGCCCGCGCCCTCGTCGGCATAGAAATAAAGCCGGAACGCTGGCATCAGCGTGTTGGCGAGAAAGATCATCCATTGCAGATAGGCCGCGCGCTCGGGCGCGCCTTGCGCCGGCGCGAAGCCGCGCCCGGGATGGCGCTCGGCCAGGATCATCAGAAGGGCGGCGGCTTCGGAATGCGCCGCGCCGTCGATCACCAGCGCGGGCACCTGGCCGCTCGGATTGATCTTGAGATAGGCGGGATCCTTCTGCTCGCTCTTCCCGAAATCGAGCGTCACGAACTCGAACTTCTGGCCCAGCTCGATCAGCATCCAATGCACGCACATGCTCGCCGTGCCGGGCGCGCCGTAAAGCGTGTAGGTCATGCCTTCGCAACGTCCTCCCGATCGATTCCCGATGGGAAGTTGTTAGTCGCGCGTTGCTTGGAAAGCAACCGGTTCGCGTCCATACGTCGGTGTTTCACCGGATCGCTTCGGCCGCTCAAGACGGTTTCGCCGTCTGGGTCACAAAGGTCGCAGGTTCGATGCAATAGCAACCGGTCCAACGCGCGACGAAGTGACGATCGTACCGATGCAGATGCCACGACGAACTAGTGTCCTGAACCAGAAGTTCGCGTCATTGCATCAGGCTTTTGCTGAAGTGTTGTATCGGCAGAAACGTTCGATGGATGCGAGGATGTCGTCGGCGGATTTTGTCCACTTGAACGGCTTTGGCTT
>Ga0265318_10000072_pt1 | contig 96797 bp, 75 predicted proteins | sample 4821metaG_FD_192431 | JGI IMG/M metagenome (GOLD analysis project Ga0265318, IMG submission 192431) | Rhizosphere microbial communities from Carex aquatilis grown in University of Washington, Seatle, WA, United States - 4-8-21 metaG | ecosystem: Host-associated > Plants > Roots > Rhizosphere >...
TCAGGGTGACGTACCTACTGCAGCAGTAGCGTCATGCTGAGGTGCCCGCCGAAGGCGGGCCTCGAAGCATGGCGCTCCGCTCGGTCAAACCCGTCTGAATTTGTTCTAAGTTAGCGCCTATGGGGGACGCCCCCCTCCGCCTCGCTATCGCTCGGCGCCTCCCCCGTAAGAACGGGGGAGGATATTCGAGCTACTTCGTCCCCCACGTCACCTGGCCGGTCGTGCCGTCGCTGGCCTTGGTGGCGGTGATGGAAAGGGTGCGCTTGTCCTTCTCGTTGGCGGCGACGTAGCTCTTGGTGCCGCCCATATCCATGTTCATCGTCTGCGCCATGCCGATCGCCTCGGCCTTCTGCTTGTAGAAGGCGATGACGTCATCGGGCGAGGCGGTGGTGGTGAACGCCACCATGCCGCCCGAGCCGTCCTTGCCCTGGCCGCTGAAGCTCGCCGTCACCTTGGCGCCGGGATAGAGCGGGATGTCGGAGGGCAGCTTGGCGCTCGAACCGGTGCCGAACTCGACCTTCTCGCCGTTCGCGCCGGTGATGGTCATGTGGCCGTCGCCGTCTTTGGAGGTGGTGATGCTGTTGCCGCTGCCGTCCGTATAGGTCTTCGTGTCGCTCTTGCCGCAGCCCACAAGAGCAACGGCGGCACCGATCATCGCGACGGCGAATAGCTTGCGCATGAATCCCCTCCAAGGTGTCTGAACTGTCAGACTTGCCTAAGAGCAGGCCAAAAACAAGAAGGGCCGCCCGCAAGGGACGGCCCTTCCATTGTCTGACTGGGTTTCGGCGAACCCTGGCGTCTTAGACGCCCGCCCCCCGGATTTCGAGGATCCAGGTCGCGGCGTTCGCCCACCGCAGACGATGACAATGAGACACTGGATCACCTCCTTTCGAGACAGTTGCGAGGCACAGACTACGTGAGCCGGCCCCGGCCGTCACGCGGAAAAACGCGCCCGCCAGTCGCTGCCCGTAAGCAGCAATCCTTCATCCGAAGTGACAGTGACGAGATCGAAGCCCTTCGCCGCCATGGCGCGGGCATAGTCGACGCTCTTGCAGAAGATGCCGGCGCGGATGCCGCAACGTTTGGCCCCTGCCAGCACCTTGTCGATCGCCTCGACGACGACCGGGTCGGTCTGGTCGGCCTGCACCGCGCGGCCGAGCGACAGGCCCAGATCGCTGGGCCCGATATAGAGCATGTCGAGTCCTTCGACGGCCGCGATCTCCTCCAGGTTCTCGACGCCCTTCCTGGTCTCGATCTGGATGATCGAAAGCAGCGTGTCGTTGGCGTGAGCCACGTAGTCGCTTCCGGCATAGAGCATCGCGCGCCGGGGGCCGACGCTGCGATAGCCCAAGGGCGCGTAGCGGCAGGCGCCGACGAAGCGGCGGCATTCCTCCGCCGTCTCGACGCTGGGGCACATGACGCCATAGGCCCCCGCGTCGAGCGCGCGCATCACGTCGCCCGGCTCGTTCCAGGCCACGCGGACGAGCGGGACCGTATCGGTGGTCGAGATCGCCGTCAGCATCGCGCACATCGCCTCATAGCCGATCTGGCCGTGCTGCTGGTCCAGCAGGATGCTGTCCCAGCCCTGATGGGCCGCGATCTCGGCGCTCAAGCCCCCCGGCAGGCACATCCAGAAATTGGACGCCGCCCTGCCCGTCTTCCAGATCTCTCTCAGCTTGTTGGGTCGCACCGAATCGCCTCCTGTGGGATATATAGCGGCCAATGGAATCGCTTTCGACCGATTGCGTGATAGCCGGCGGGGGGCCGGCGGGGATGATGTGCGCCCTTTTGCTGGCGCGCGCCGGCGTCGACGTGATCGTGCTGGAGAAGCATGGCGATTTCCTGCGCGACTTCCGCGGCGACACGGTCCATCCCTCGACCCTGGACGTGATCGCGGAGCTGGGCGTGCTCGACAAGTTCCTCGCCCGCCCGCACACCGAGGTGCGCGACATCTCGGTCGAGATCGGCAAGGAGAGCTTCGTCGCCGGCGACTTCACGCACCTGCCGACGCGTTGCAAGTTCATCGCGCTGATGCCGCAATGGGACTTCCTCGACTTCCTCCTGGGCGAGGCCGAGCATTACGACAATTTCCGCCTGAAGATGCAGGCCGAGGTGACCGATCTTCTCGCCAAGGGCGGGCGCATTGCCGGCGTGCTGGCCAAGACGCCGGACGGGCTCTGCGAGATCCGCGCCAAGCTCGTCATCGGCGCGGACGGGCGCCACTCCACGGTGCGCGCCAAGGCCAACATGAAGATCAAGGAGTTCGGCGCGCCGTTCGACGTGTTGTGGATGCGCCTGCCTTATGCGCAGGGCGATCCCAAGGAGCCGGTGGCGCGCTTCCAGGGCGGCGATTTCTTCATCATGCTCTATCGCGGCGATTATTGGCAGTGCGCCTTCGTCATCCCCAAAGGCGCGTTCGGCGCGATGAAGGCGGAAGGCCTGACCGGTTTCCGCGCCCGGCTGCGCAGCATCGCGGGCTTCGCGCGCGAGCGCGTCGAGGCGATCCAGAGCTTCGACGACGTCAGGCTCCTGACCGTGCGCGTCGACCGCCTGGAGCGCTGGGCGCGGCGCGGCCTGCTGTGCATCGGCGACGCGGCGCATGCGATGTCGCCGGTGGGCGGCGTCGGCATCAACCTCGCGATCCAGGACGCCGTCGCGACCGCCAACATCCTCGCCCCCGTGCTCAAGAAACGCGTGCCGCGTCTCAGCGACCTCGACAAGGTCCAGCGCCGCCGCCTGTTTCCGACGCGCGTCGTGCAGCGCTTCCAGGTCATCGTCCAGAACCGCGTGCTCGCCCCCAATTTGCGCGCCCGCCAGACCCCCAAGCCGCCCTTCATCCTGCGCCTGATGAGCCGCTGGCCCTGGCTGCGCCGCATCCCGGCGCGCTTCATCGGCATGGGGGTCAGGCCCGAGCATGTATCGCGCTCGATTTTGTCCTCCCCCGTTTACGGGGGAGGTGCCGAGCACAGCGAGGCGGAGGGGGCCCCCTCCGTCACGCGCGACTGATGTCGCGCGCGCCACCTCCCCCGCTTCGCAGGGGAGGATCACGTTCTTGAAGAACCTGCGCGCCAAACCGCGACATCGTGATCTTTGAAATGCGTTTTCCTACCAAACCATGGCGATAACCCAGGCCGTCAACACGGCGCACGTTGATATCGCCACGCCCTGCCCAACGGCAAAAAGCGTCGGATCGTCATCGCGATAGATCCAGCCATTTCTCCCAAACATGCGTCCGGTCATCAGGCCATGGACCGCGATGATGCCGAAAAACCCTGCAGGGATGAGGATCCAGAGCGGGTTCACATCTGCATCGTCCAGCCTTCGACGCCCATGGCGGCTTGGCGGATGGCCTCGCTCAGCGTGGGATGCGGATGGCTGGTGCGGGCGATGTCTTCGCTGGCGGCGCCGAACTCTATTGCCAGCGCTGCCTCGGCGATCATCTCGCCGGCGCTGGCGCCCAGGATGTGGACGCCGAGCACCTGATCGGTCTTGGCGTCGGCGAGGACCTTCACGAAGCCCTCGGTCGCGGCGATGGTCTTGGCGCGGGCGTTGGCGGTGAAGGGGAACTTGCCGACCTTGTAAGTCACGCCCGCGGCTTTCAGCTCCTCCTCCGTCCGGCCGACGGAGGCGACTTCGGGCGCGGTATAGACGACCGACGGGATCGCGTCGTAGTTCACATGGCCGGCGCGGCCGGCGATGTTCTCGGCCATCGCGACCGCCTCGTCCTCGGCCTTGTGCGCGAGCATCGCGCCCTCGCGGCAGTCGCCGACGGCCCAGATGTTCGCAACGTTCGTGCCGTAATGCGCGTCGGTCGCGACGCGGCCGCGCGCGTCGAGGCCGACGCCGATCTCTTTCAACCCGAGACCATCCGTATACGGACGGCGCCCGATGGAGACGAGCATCACGTCGGTCTCGATCACCTGCCGCTCGCCGCCCGCCGCGGGCTCGACGCTGACCTTGAGCGCGTCGCCCGACTTCTCTACGCCCACGACCTTGGTCGAAAGCTGGAACTTCATGCCCTGGCGGGTGAGGATCCGCTGGAACTGCTTGCCCACTTCGCCATCAAGGCCGGGCGTGATGCGGTCGAGGAACTCGACGACCAGCACCTCGGCGCCCAGCCTGCGCCACACCGAGCCCAGCTCGAGCCCGATATAGCCGCCGCCGACGACGAGCAGGCGCTTGGGGACCTCCTTCAGCGCCAGCGCCCCGGTCGAGGAGACGATGCGCTCCTCGTCGATGGTCACGCCGGGCAAAGGCATCACATCGGAGCCCGTGGCGATGACGATGTGCCGGGTCTCCAGCGTGCGGACGGAGCCGTCCCTGGCTTTGACCTCGACCTTGCCGGGGGCCGCGATACGGCCTTCCCCCACGATGGCTTCGGCCTTGTTCTTCTTGAGCAGGAACTCGACGCCCTTGGTGAGCTCGCCCACCACCTTGGTCTTGTGGGCCATCATGGCGGGCAGGTCGAGCTCCACGCTCGCCTTGATGCCGAGCTTGGCGAAGTCCTTGGACGCCTCCTCCAGCCGCTCGCTGGCATGGAGCAGGGCCTTGGAGGGGATGCAGCCGACATTGAGGCAGGTGCCGCCGAAAGTGCCCCTTGCGTCGACACAGGCCGTCTTGAGCCCAAGCTGGCCGAGCCTTATGGCCGCGTTATAGCCGCCCGGTCCGCCGCCGATCACGACGACATCGAGGGGTGCATCGATTTGATCTGCCATGGAAATTTGTCCGAAGTTCCCGAAGTTCCGTTGAGCGCGAGGGTTATGCGCCCCGTGCCCGCGATAGGCAATTTGGGGGCGCGCAAAATTTTTTCAAAAAAATCGCGTACCCCCAGGAACCGATTTCCAGTCCGAAAGTTCTTATCTGCGAGCGGACGTCCTCTTCGGTACGCCCCAGCCCCTTCGACAGCCCGTTTTGGATGTCCGCTCATTTGTCCCGTTGTTGAAGACGCCGGCTCTGGCCCCTCCGAGCCGGCGTTTTCCTTTTCAAGGGCTTACGAGATAGCGGTCGTAGATCGCCACCGGTGCCGCGCCCCGGCGGCGCAGGATCGGGGCCAGCGGGGCCGCCGACCGGAACGTTCCATGCCGGTCGCGGGCCTGTTCCGCCACATAGACGAACGGGCCCTTGCCCAACGCGCCGCCCAGGCCCCGCTCCGGCTCGTTCATCTGCACCACCGGCACCGAGCCGTAGAACGAGAACCAGGCCGTGGTCTCATAGTCCGTCGTGAGCACGGCTGCCGGATGCATCGCCTCGACCTGGGCTACGACGTCGGGGACGCCGAAGGCGAGCAGGCGCGAGACCGGGTCCTTTCGCCCGAGCGGCACCACACCGAAGAACGCCTGGGCATAGCAGGCCAGAAGCATCACCGCAGCGACCGGGGCAGCCGGACGGCGCAGCCAGCCCCGGCACTCCGCGGCCGCGACCGCGAGCATGGGATAGAGGAAGCACGGCCAGTTGCCCTGCACCCGGTCGTGCAATGCGTGGACCGCGAAATAGAGGATCGCAGGGCCGCTAAGCGCGATGACGAGACGGTTGCGGGTGAAGCAGGCGGCGACGAGCACGAAGGGCGAGGCGAGCAGAAGCTGCGCGCCCAGGAACTCGAAGATGTAGCGCAGCGTGAAATGGCCTGCGCCGACGCGGCCGAACTGGAACGCGAAGGTTTCCCAGTGATGCGTCTGGTTCCACCACAGATTCGGCGCGAAGATGAGGAGCGCGAGCACCGCGCCGAGATAGGGCCAGGGCGACAGGAACCAGCGCCGCGCGACGAAGACCATCCAGGCGAGCGCGCCGAGGCCTAAAAAGAAGCCGGTATATTTCGACAGCAGCGCCAGCCCGCCCGCGGCGCCCACGGCGAGCCACCAGCGCGGGTCCTCGTCCAGCTTCGTCATCGCCCAGAGGAACGCGGCGGAGGCGGCGATCAGCGGCGCGTCGGGCGTCGCCGCCATCGTCTCGACCGCGATCATCAGCGTGAGATTGAAGAGCAGGCAGGCGCGCTCCCCGCCCGTGCGCCACACGAACCAGCTTGCGGCGATCGACAGAAGCAGCGGCACCACGCGCACGCCGAATGCGGTGTCGCCGAAGACGATCGTACCGCTGCGGATCAGGAACGCGATGGCCGGCGGGTGGTCGTAATAGCCCGCGGCGAGATGCTTCGACCACAGCCAGTAATACGCCTCGTCCGCGGAGAGCGGCAGCACCGCTGCGGCGACGAAGCGCAGGAGGATGAGGGCGGCGATGGCGGCGAAGTATTTATTCACCCCCTTCGTCATGGCCGCCCTTGAGGCGGCCATCCAGCCGCGAGCGGCAGCGAGCGAAGAGAATCATTTGCGCCCGCAGACGCGGGCGCGCTGGGTGGCCGGGTCAAGCCCGGCCATGACGGCCGGGGCTTCACCGCGTCCGCCACACGAAGAGGCTCGACATCGCGTAGTTCCAGAACGCGCCCATCAGTGCGCCCGCGAGCCCCGCCGCCCACCACACTTCGCGCTCGGCGGCGAAGAGCCACGCGGCCAGGCCCACATTGGTCAGCGCGCCGATGGAGCAGATGGCGCAGAAGCTCAAGAACCCCCACAGCATGGACCAGCCTTTGAGCCGCCGGTCGCGATAGGTGAGCTCGTTGTTCAAGAAGAAATTGCTCGTCATCGCGGCGAAAGTCGCAACCGACTGCGCCGGCGTGAAGGCGAGCCACAACAGCGCGCCCTTGAGCACGGCCAGATGGATGACGAGGCCCAGCGCGCCGACGATGGCGAAGAAGATGAAGCGCGGATCGAGGAAGCCGCCCGAAAGCTTGGCGATCAGCAGGCCGATGAATTCGAGGCCGACCTGGACGTTGAACTTGCTCTCGCCCGCGTGCCGCGCGCCGAAGACGAAGGGCTGCTCGGCGATGCGAAGCCCGTCGCTCGCGGTGACGATGTCGAGCAGGATCTTGAAACCGGCGGGCGACAGGCGCGGCACCACCTCGTCGAAGCGGTCGCGGCGCATCATGAAGAAGCCGCTCATCGGATCGCTGAGCGACGTGCCGAGCACGCGGTGCGTGATCGTGGTCGCGACGCGGCTGATCATGCCCCGGCTCTCGCCGAAGGCATCCGCGCTGCCGCCCGCGACGTAGCGCGTCGCCGCGACGAGATCGACGCCCTGCTCTTTAAGCGTCTTGAGCATCTTGGGGAGCACGGTCTCGTCGTGCTGCAGATCGGCGTCCATCACCGCCACGACCGGCGCCGAGGACGACAGCATGCCTTCGATGCAGGCGCCCGCGAGCCCGCGGCGTCCGACGCGGCGGATGCAGCGTACGCGGGGATCGCCCGCGGCGATAGACTTCACCTCGGCGGCGGTGCCGTCGGGCGAATTGTCGTCGACGAAGATCGCCTCCCAGCCGTGGCCTTCGAGCGCCTTGTCCAGGCGCCGCACCAGCTCGGCGACGTTGTCGCGTTCCTTGAAGGTCGGGATGACGACCGACAGTTCCATCAATGCGGCTCGCCCGGGCGATAGTCCGCCTCGATATGGCCCCGAAGCTGGTCCTTCGTAAAGAGCACGGGCTTGGTCTTCATCGCCACGAACAAGGGCGCCTGGTCGGCATAGTGCTTGGAGCGTGTGTCCAGGGTGGCCGAGCCGAACTGGTGGATGCTCTCAGACGAGAGCTTGCCGTCCTTGTCCCAGGTCACGAACATGATGAAGGTGTCGCCGTCGACGGCCGTCAGCGTGCCGTCCATCTCGGGCGTGCCGTAGACGGCGCGATAGGTGTCCGGCCCGCCGTCGATGGGCAGGTTCACGGCACCGCGGCGGAAGCGGTTGACCTGGCCCCATTCGGGATCGACGCGCTTGAAATGGTCGAGCAGCGTCTGCTCCGCGCGTTTGAGGGATTCCATCGGCGTCAGCGACCAGTCGCGGTCGTGGCGGGCGCGCAGGACGGGCTCGGCGGTGAGGATGGCGAGCGCGGCGCCGCGGCTGTGGATGTCGGCACTCAGGTTCCAATGGGTGAGCAGGTCGCATGCCTTGGCGTCGCGCGCGGGATGGCAGAGTTCGGCGATGATCCTGGCCATGTCGGAATGCGTGCTGTAGCGCACGTCGAACTTGTACCTGCGGAAGGCGTCCGCCGTGATCGCCTTGTCGGCGCCGAAGGTCTCGAGCGCGCGCTGGGCGCGGTTGGTCATGTTCGTCTGGATGCCCATCCAGCTCGGATAGTCGGACGATTTCAGATCGTCTTCCGGCGCGGTCGCCTGGAACGGCGTGTTGTTGGAATTGAAGACGAAGCCCGACTTCGGGTTCCACAGCTGCGGCAGCTTGTCGAACGGCACGATCGCGTTCGGGATCAGGTCGGAGCGGTCGCCTTGGATATAGCCTTTCCAATCCACGCCGTCCTTACGCACCGGGAACCGGCCGTTATAGAGATAGCCGATATTGCCCTTCTCGTCGGCATAGACGTAGTTGATGCTGGGCAGCGCCTGCAGGCGCATCGCCTGTTTCCATTCGTCGAGGCTCTTGGCCTTGTCGATACGATAGTACTGCTCGACCTGCCTGACCTCGCCCATGCCCGCATAGCGCACCGCGAAGACGCCGTGGTCGGTCTTGAAGACGGGGCCGTGGACCGAGAACAGCACCGGGCGATGCACGGTCCAGATCAAGGGCCCGAAGATCTTCACCCGGATCGCGGCGTCTTGGACCTCGAAGTCGCGCCACTTGCCGTCGAGGCGGTACTGATTGTCGTTCTTGGGATTGACGACGAGGCGGTAGATGTCGACGAGGTCGGGTTCGTTGACGGTGTTCGCCCAGCCCAGATGCTCGTTGTGGCCGTGCAGCATGAAAGGCGAGCCGGGGAAGAAGCCGCCCGCGACATGCCAGCCCTCGTCGCTCTCAAGCACCGCCTCGTACCACGCGACCGGGCCCGTATAAGGCTGGTGCGAATTGACCAGCAGGCGCGTCGCGCCGTCGGCCGCGCGCTGCGGCGCGACCGCCATGCCGTTCGAGCCGATGGGCAGCGCGGGCTTGCCGCCGGTGTCGGCGGTGAGCTTCTTGAGCGTATCCGCGAAGCCATAGAAGAACGGCGTCTTGAACACGAAACCGGCGGCGATGTCCTTGCCGGTCAACGGCAGGAGCCCCGGCTTCACCGCATCGGGGTGGAGTGCCGCGTAATAGTTCACGCCGTCGGCATAGCCTTCGAGCACGCGCTTCACTTGCGGCGAGAGATCGCGCTCGTAGCGCGCGTCGATCGTCTCCCACACCCGCATCGCATGGACGAGATAGTCGCCGGGCGCGGCCTTCAGGCCCTCGCTCGCCGCGAGCCTGCCGCGCGTCGCCAGCGCCACGTCCTGGATGGTCGCGAAATCGTCCTCGCCGTGGGCGAAGCCGAGACCGAACGCCACGTCGGCATCGCTGTGGCCGAAGACATGCGGCACGCCATAGGTGTCGCGCACGATATGGACGTCGTAGGCCTTCGCTTTGGCGATGAGCGTCGCCGGATCCGGCTCGGCGGTCTGCGCCATGCGGTCGGAGACGATCGCCCAGCCGAGCGCGATCAGGACAAGACCCAGTATGACGGCGGCGCCGATCTTCGCGTAACGCATATCTTTCCCTCGAAATCAGTGGACGCCAGGGCCCATCGTGGAATCGGCAATATGGGCGCGGCGCATCAAAGGCAAGGCGAGAAGCGACACCGCGAACAGGACCGCGATCAAAAGCCACGCCTCGTTGAAGGATTCGGTCAGCGCCGCGCGCTTGACCATGGGCCCCAGGATCGCCTTGGTCATGTCGTCGACGGGGCCGGCCGGCGCGCTCAGGAACTGCTTGAGCGGGATGCCGACCTCGCGCGCTGCCGAGATGTCGCGCGCCTGGAGCCGCGCGACCAGGCTGTCCAGATGGCCCTGCGTGCGCTGCTCCAGGATCGTGTCGATGAGCGCGATGCCGATGGCGCCGCCCAGGTTGCGCATCAGGTTGAACATCGCGCTCGCGTCGGGCACCTCCGCCTGCGGCCAGCGCTCGAGCGCGAGCCGCGTCGCCGGCAACAGGCAGAGCATGATGCTGACGCCGCGGATCACCTGCGGCCAGAACGTGTCGTCGCTCTTCTCGAACAGCCATTGGAAGACGGGCGGCCAGCCATGCATCCACGAGGCCTGAACCATCGTGGCGGACGACGTCTCGAAGCCGTTGATCAGCAGCCCCGCGCCGAACAGGCCGAAGCCGATCGCGGTCAGGAGGCGCGGATCGATGCGCGTCTCGAGCCAGGCCGCGAGCGGCGCCGTGAGGAGCTGCACCGCGCCCGACACCATCATCACCTCGCCGATCTCGAGCGGCGTGTGGTTGCGCACCAGGCCCAGGAATATCGAGAGCAGATAGGTCGCGCCGTAGACGCCGAGCCCGAACACGAAGCTGAGCGCGCAGCCGAGCGAGAACGACAGGTCGCGGAAGCGGCGCAGGTCGACGAAGGGATGCGCGCTCCTCAGGCACGCGGCCACGCCGGTGGCGGCCGACACGGTGCAGACGATGATCAGGAGCATCACGAACAGGCCGTGCCAGCCGCGCTTGGGCGCCTCCTTGAGCAGGAGCTCGAGGGTGCCCAGGAACACCGCGGCGAGCAGGATCGTCGCGTAGTTGATGCGGGTCAGCGCGCGCAAATTCGCTTTCTCGTGCGCGACGCAGACGCCTGTGAGAAGCGCCACGATCAGCCCCGGCACGATGTTGACCAGGAAGATCCAGTGCCAGGAATAGGTCTCGGTCAGATATCCGCCGACCGCGGGCCCGATGGTGGGCGCGATCATCGCGAAGGTGCCCGCGATCATGGTGGCGAGCACGCGGTTCTTCTCCGGGAACTGCGTGAAGGCGGAGGTGAAGACGCCGGGGATCAGCATGCCGCCGCAGAAGCCCTGGAACACGCGCACCGCGAGCAGCGGCTCGAGCGTGGTGCAGAGCGCGCAGCCCAGGCTCGCCAAGGTGAAGCCGAGCGTGGCGGCCACGAACATCCAGCGCAGCGACAGCGCGCGCGTCAGCCAGCCGGTGAGCGGGATCGCGATCACCTCGGCGATGAGATAGCCGGTCTGGATCCAGCTCATCCGGTCGGACGAGATGTTCAGCGCCGATTGGATGTTGGTCAGCGAGCTCGCCACCACCTGGATGTCCAGGATGGCCATGAACATGCCGACGCACATCGCGCTGAAGCCGATCCAGGACTTGGGACTGACCGTCATTCGGCGGGAACGGCGAAGGAGATGGCGGCGAAGCTCCTCGCGCGGCCGTCCATCACGCGCCGCCACAAGGGCGGCACGAGCGCGAGCAGGATGCTTCCCGCATAGCCCGCCGGAAGCTCCGGCGCCTGGGCCACGAACTCAAGGTCCTGATAGGAGATCGACGGCTTCCTGTGATGATAGCTGTGGCGGCCCATGTTGAAGATGAGGAGATTGACCAGCACGTTGGAGCTGTTCCAGCTGTGCCGGTCGGCGAGCGGCTCGAAACGACCTTGTGCGTCGGCGCGCCGCAACAGACCGTAATGGGCGATGTAGTTGAACAGCTCCAGCACCGTGATCGCGACGAAGGATTGAAGTGCGAAGAACAGGAGTCCTTTCGCGCCCCACACAGCCGTGACCGCAGCGAAGGACAGCAGCGCGACGGCGATGTCCACGACGATGCGGCTGTTGAGGAACGCACGGCCCGGGCAACGCACGCGCTCGAAGCGCCACGATTCCAGGAACTGACCGGGCAAGGTGCGCAGCAGGAACGCGTAGAAGCCCTCGCCCAGCCGCGCCGTCGCGGAATCGCGCAAGGTCGCGGCATAGCGGTGATGGACATGCACATGGGCGATGCGGAAATGGCGATAGGCCATGGCGCTGAGCATGATCGCGCCCAGCATGCGCTCGCTCTTGCTGCGGCTGTGCACCAGTTCGTGCGCCGCCAGCATGCCGAAGACGCCCGTCGTGACGCCGGTGCCGAGCACGAGGCTTGCGAAGCCCAGTGGTGAGGCCGCGGCCGCGCTCGCCGCGGCCCAGGCGACGCAGGCGATCTGCAGCGGTACGTAGACATAGAACAGCGTGCGGAAATTGCGCGCCGCCGAGCCGGACTTCAGCACATCGCCCCGCGGGCTGACGAACTCGGCGCCGATGAGGAAGGCGAGCAGCAGCGCGATGGTCAAAAGCGGGCCCGCCGCCCCGGCTCCGAGAGTGAATGCCGGGATCGAAGCCAGAAGCAGGAACGGACCGGCATAGAGGATCATGTGCAGCGCCCCGGACCAGCTTAGCCTTTTGCGGCCGCGGCGCCAGGGCCGGAAAGGGCCCTGCGCGGCGCCAGCGCGCCGTTTTCCTGGTGGATACGCCAGGCCAGCACGCCCGCGTTGAGCACGGTGAAGATGCCCGCGACCCACCACTCTGCGAAGGCGAGCGGCAGCACCAGGATCTCGGCCGAGACGACGAGATAGTTCGGATGGCGCACGAAGCGGTAAGGGCCCTTGCGCACCAGGGGCGCATCCTTGAGCGTGATGATGCGCGTCGTCCAGTAGGGGCCGAGCGTCGCCAGCACCCACACCCGCAGCCCCTGCAGCACCGCGAAGACGCCGATCAGGATCCAGTCGATCTTCAGATCGGCGGGCAGCATCGCCACCACCGCGACCAGCCATGCGGCGTGCAGGAGCACGATCAGCGGATAGTGCGCGCGGCCGATCTCGACCGCGCCTCGGCGCTTCAGCGCGGCCGTGTTGCGCTCGGCATAGACGAGCTCGGCCAGGCGCTGCAGCACGACAAGACCCACGATGATGTAGGCCGCCTCGCGCATCAGCTCTCGATCATCTGGAAGGTGGCGGAGAAGCCGGGGCCGAGCGCGGTCATCAGGATGCGCTGGTTCTTCCTTCGCCAATCCATGCGCTCCAGCACGAAGAGCGCGGTCACCGCCGACATGTTGCCGAAGTCGCGCAGCACCTCGCGGCTCTCCTTCAGCGCGCCGCGCTCGATCTGGAACGCGTCCTCCAGCGCGTCGAGCACCTTGGCGCCGCCGGGGTGGCAGGCGAAGCGGTCGATGTCGCGCAGCTTCAGATCGTTGCGCGCCAGGAACGCATGCAGGATCGTCGAGAAATCGTTGGCCACCAGCGTCGGGATGCTTTGGCTGAACAGCGCCTTCAGCCCATCGTCCTCGACCTGCCAGCCCATGATGTCGAGGGAGTTCTCCCAGGTGTGCTCGCCCGCGGCGCCGAAGGCGGGGCCGTCGCCCGCCGTCGACAGGATCGCGCCGGCGGCACCGTCGCCGAACAGGGCGGTGGCGACGAAATTGCTCTTGGTCAGGTCGTTCTTGCGGAAGGTGAGCGCGCAGAGCTCGACCACCAGGAACAGCACCCGCGAACCGGGGCGGGCCCGCGCGAGGTCCGCGGCGCGGCTCAAGCCCGTCACTCCGCCCGCGCAGCCCAGCCCGAAGATCGGCAGCCTGCGGATGTCGCGCCTCAGCCCCATCCGCTCGATGACGAGCGCGTCCAGGCTCGGCGTCGCGATGCCCGTGGTCGAGGAAACGACGATGGCGTCGATGTCGTCCTTGGAAAGGCCCGCCTCGTCGAGAAGGGCGTTCGCGACCTTCTCGAACAGGTCGACGGCGTTTTCGACATAGAGCGCGGTGCGGTCGCGCCAGCCGTGATCGTCCGTGTACCAGTCGATCGGCACGCAGGAATAGCGCCGCTCGATCCCGGTATTGGTGAAGACCGGCAGGAGGCGGTCGACGTCGCGCCTCTCGCCGAACAACTGCCCGGCCCGGACCACGACATCTTTTTGCTCAAGCACATACGGCGGTACGGCGCTCTTCAGCGCCAGCAGACGTGTCTGCATACTGGAACTTTCTTTTCGTCTGACTGGCCCCGCCAGACTTGACTATAACGCGCCCCGGCGCCGGAGGGCTATCGTTTTGCGCAACCGTATTCCACACAGGGCACGCGGAGTTTCACGTGCGCCCGAATTATTTTACCTTGTACGGAACATGCACAAGAACGCGTTCAACGCGTATTGGTCGGCGGGCGCGTCGCGGAAAGATCGAGCACGCCGGGCCTGTCCCAATCGCCTTCGGGACGGTTGAGGACCATCGGATCGGTTTCCATCGTCAGCCGGTTCTGATGCGGCTCCAACTCGGCGGCGATTCCGACATATTCGCGATCGGAGAAGACGAACGGGGCTGCTCCGGGCATCGGCGCGAAGCCGTAGCGCCGCCACAGGCCGATGAATCGCTCTTCCGCCTGGGTATACATCCTGCGATAGCCTTTGCGGCGAACCAGCTCCATGCCGAGCTCCGCCATCTTCTGCGCGATGTAGGTGCGGCGATAGCGCGGCAGGACCGAGAAACGCTCGAACTTCACGAACTCGGCGAAATAGCGGATGCGCAGGACGGCGGCGGGCTGTGCGTCGACGAAGCCCAGCAGATATCCGCCGGCATAGTCGTTGCCGTCGAATTCCTCTTCATACGGGCAATTCTGCTCGGCCATGAAGATCGCGGCGCGGATCGCCATGGCCTGGGCCAGCATTTCCGGCGTGGAGACGAGCTTCACCTCCAGCCGATGCTTCGAGGCCCTGCGGCCGGCGGGCGGGCGCTTTCCCTCGACGACCGGCATGGCGCGCAGCTGCGCGCGGAATTCATCGGGGAAGGTGAGCGTGAAGCTCGAGCCGATCTTCGCGTCCGCATACTCGCGGCTCTTCGACGAGCGGCGGATCGCATCCAGCGCGGACTGGGTCGAGATCCAGCCCACGACGGGAGTACGTTCGAACAGATCCGGGCCTATGGCGCGGGCCAGGAGCGCAAGGCCGATATTGCCCAGGCCCGGCATGATCATCGCCCAGAGGTAGAGCGCCGCTGGATCCTCGCCCGGTTTTACGAGGAAGGTGAAATCCGGTGCTTTCAGATTGATTTTATCGGCCTCGAACGCGGCTTTTCCCGCCGCGTTCAGGGGAAGCAGGCTGAAGAATCCGATAAGCTCGGCGTCTTTGCGCGTCTCGTCGGGGGAGCGCAAAATAACCCAATGCGACACGGGGTTATATCTATAGATGGATTTGATAACGTCGAGCGAGGCGATGTTCGGACCGAGCTCGCGCAATGCGATCGCATAGCCGTCGACGAACTCGACCGGTGATGGGTGCTTCATGAAGATGAAATTGCCGTCGGGTGTTCTGATGCCCGGCTCGAACGCCACATCTACCGTATTTTGAGGTGTTCCCCCAGAATCGCCGTATCTGTTGGAGGGCGCTGACTTCGCCGCGTCGTACTTATCCATCTTGAAACTCGCAAGTTGCAGTCATTTTCTTCCCGAAGGCCGTTCCATGCAACGGCTTTCTTGGCTTTCGTCACGGCAAGCGGGGCCATACAAAAAAGTACAACCGGGACTGGTCGCGCCCGCGAAGACCGGCGCCCTAACCCCTTGTCGCCCCTAGGTAGAATACAAAAGCAGCCGTTACCGGTTTCTTGCGAGCGTGCCCACGCTTGGCGGTTGAGCGATGCAAAGAAGATTACTTAATGGACCGTAAACTCGCACGGCTTCGCGGCGTAGGCGATTGGAATTGCTACGAAATCATGACGATTTACAGAGCAAGCAACCATGTTTAAACTTTCTATTCGTGAGCGAAACCCTCCCACTGGGGGAGGACGACCACGGACCGAGGAGAACGTTATGAGGGTAAGTGGGATTATTCTGGCATTGGCGTGCGCCGCCACATTCCTGGCACCGACAGCCGCGTCAGCGCAGGCGACGCGCACCTGGATTTCCGGCGTCGGCGACGACGTCAATCCGTGCTCGCGCACGGCACCCTGCAAGACCTTCCCGGGCGCGATCGCCAAGACCGCCGCGGGCGGCGAGATCGACACGCTCGATCCGGGCGGATTCGGCGCGGTCACCGTCGTCAAGGCGATCACGCTGGCCGATGAAGGCGTCGGCGAAGGCGGCATCCTGGTCGCCGGCACCAACGGCATCACGGTCAACTGCTCGACCGATCCCAACTGCGTCGTCGTCGTGCGCGGCCTGCAGATCGACGGCGGCCCGATCGGCTCGAACAGCCTGAACGGTATCAAGTTCATCGCCGGGCGCGCGCTGATCGTGCAGAACTGCGTGATCCGCAACTTCACCGGCGGCTCGCCCAACGGCTACGGCATCAACTTCGCGCCTTCTTCCGGCACGGCGGAAAGCCTCGTCATCGACAACACGACCATCCAGGCCAACGGCACTGGCGGCGTCGGCACCGGCACCGGCGCCGGCGTCCTGATCCAACCGCAGGCGGGAACGGCGACAATCAACGCCTCGATCGACAATTCCGTGATCACGACGAACAACGCCGGCGTGCGCGCCGACGGCACGATCAGCGGCACGGCCGTCAACCTGTCGATCACCCGCAGCGAGGTCACCAACAACATCAACGGCGGCGTGACCGCGATCAACCTCAACGCGGCGGGCGCCGTCCCGGTGACGGTGAGCATCGATCACAGCACGGTTTCGGGCAACAACGTCGGCATCAATGCCAACGGCTTCTCGAACGCCGTCCTGCGCATCGGCAACTCGCAGCTCTTCGAGAACGGAACGGGCTTCAAGCAGAACGGCGCGTCCGTGATGACCTCGTTCGGCAACAACAACATCAGCGACAACGGCGCCGGCGTCGGCACGCTGGGTTCGCTGCCCGCGTCCTAGAATCTCAAATCTACAATTGAAAAGCCCCGGAGCTCGCGCTTCGGGGCTTTTTATTTGCGCAAGCCTTCGCGCACGCTTTCCAGGAACGCGAGCATCCGCAGATCGGCTTCGTACCAGCGTTCCAGCGCCGCGCGGCCTTTCGAGCTCAGCTGCGTCTGCATGCTCTGCGGCGTGCGATGCGACGAGACCTCGTCGGCGGGAAGACGCAGCGACGGCGGCAGATCGAGACGCCGCTTGATCTCCTCGAGGTCGGCGGCGAGCGTCTCGGTGCGCCCCACCCAGAGGATGTCGCCGAGCCTCTCGCGCAGATAGCTTTCCGAGACGAGCCAGTCCGACAGGGGCTGGTTGACGTGGCGGATGCCGCTCATCGCCGCCAGCGCCGCGGGCGTGCGGGCGTCAAGCGCCTGCGCCAGCTCGTCCGGCGTCTTGAAGGCGGCGAAGGCTTCGGCCTCTGCCGCGTTCCACGGCCGGTCGAAAAGCGGCCGTCCCATGCGCAGGCGGCTGTTGAAGCCGCTCACGAAGCGCGCCACGGGATCGCGCACGACGAAGACGGCACGCTCGCCCCTGGGCACCTTGGCGAGCGCCGTGCCGTGCTCGCGCAGAAGCAATCCCCGCTCCGCCGCGACGGGGCTCAAAGCCGCCTTCAGCGCCATGCCGCCGGTCTTGCGGATATGCAGGAAATGGACGGGCGCGCTCATCGTGGCACGCCTATATCGCCGTTTCGCGCATGCCGTCCATACACAAGCCGGGGCGGAATGCCCTATAGTCGCTCAACGCGAGTCGCTCATCCGGGGGGCCATCATGGACACGACCGTTTCCACCGAATTGCAGATGCTGTTCTGCGCCATCGCGCTCGGCATCGTCCAACTGCTCATCGCCGTCCTGGCAAGCGTCGGCACCAGGGGTATGCCCTGGGCCGCCGGACCGCGCGACGACCCCGGCGCGCCGCTGGGCAAGATGGCCGGGCGGCTGGAGCGCGCCTACCGCAACTTCCTCGAGACCTTCGCGCTCTTCGCCGCGGCCGTCCTCCTCGCCCACGCGCTCGACAAGACCAATCACACCTCGGTGCTCGGTGCGCAGATCTATGTGTGGGCGCGGCTCCTCTATGTCCCGGCCTATGTCTTCGCCATCCCGTTCCTGCGCACGCTGATCTGGCTGGCGTCGCTGGTGGGCATCCTCATGGTGATGTCGGCGATCTGGCCGGGATAGGGCGCGCGCTCTAGTTTTGGCGCGCGACCGCCGCGCATGGCTGGAGCGGGCGCGGCGCATTTCCGCGCAACAGACTTCCGCCCCTAGATGAGCATGGCTCGAAAGAGGACCATCTCATGCTGCGCGAAGCGTTCGTTCTGGCCGCCTTGGCCTTCCTGCCCACAGCGGCGCTCGCCGACGAGCCCGTCTCGGTGATGATCGTGGGCGGCTTCCATATGAGCAATCCCGGCCGCGACCTCCACGACGTCCAGGCCGACGACGTGCTCGCGCCGAAACGGCAGGGCGAGATCGCGGCCGTGACCGGCGCGCTGGCGAAATTCAAGCCGACGATGGTCGCGGCCGAGTGGCCGTCCGATCTCGTGAACCAGCGCTACGACGCCTATCTCAAGGGCACGCTCGCGCCGTCGCGCAACGAGGTGGTCCAGCTCGGCTTCCGCCTCGCCAAGGAGGCCGGGCTCGCGCGCGTCGACGGCATCGACGCCGACGGCGACTTTCCCTACGACGCGGTGATGGCCTACGCGAAAGCGCACGGTCAGGACGGACTCCTCGCCGAGGCGAACGCGCAGGTCGAAACGGCGGTCAAGATGCAGGACGACCTGCTGGTCAAGGGCAGCGTCGGCGGCGTCCTGCGCTATCTCAACGATCCCGGCCGCGTCGCGGGCGACAACGGCTTCTATCGGCTGATGCTGAAAGTGGGCGGCGGCAGCGAGCAGCCCGGCGCCGAGCTTCTCACCCAATGGTACCGCCGCAACTTCCTCATCTGCGCCAATCTCGTGCAGCGCGCCAAGCCCGGCGACCGCGTGGTCGTGTTCTACGGCTCCGGCCACGGCTTCCTGCTGCGCCAATGCGTGAGCGAGATGCCGGGATACAAGCTCGTCGAGGCGAACGACTACCTGCCGCAGTGACGTTTCAGAGCACCAGCGGGATGAGCGCCTTGCGGCGCGCGGGATAGTCCGCGAAGCGCGCCCTGTACCAGCGGTGATGCGCAAGCGCGCGCGGGCCCAGATTGGCCGCCGTCCAGACCGCAAAAGCGAGCGCCGGCCCGCTCCAGCACATCAGCGCGAAGCCCGACCACTCGATGATCTCGCCCAGATGGTTGGGGCATGAGACGAGATCGAAGGCGCCGCCGCGCGCAATGCCGTAAAGGGCGGCGTCGCCGCGCGCGCGCAACGCGATCAGGCGGTTGTCCGCCCAGATGTTGAGCGCCGCCCCGCCTGAGAAGATCGTCAGCCCGCAGATGAAGCGCCAGTCGGAAATCCAGCCCTCGGGATAGGCCACGTTGCCCAGATAGACGCCGTTCAATCCCGCATTGACGAGGTTGAACGCGACGGCGCAAGCGGCGACGGCGAGCGGCATCGTTTTGCCGCGCGTCTTCAGCCGCCAGGGATAGATGAGCGCGCGGTTGGCGTAATGCGCGGTCCAGGCCGCGAAGAATATCCACGAAGCGGGCGATTTTGGCGCGGAACCGCCTAGAAAGAACGCGGCGAAGAGCACGAGCGACACGCTCTCCATCGCGAACCAGGCAAGCCGGTTGGAGATTTCCGGCCCCCAGCCGCTGCGCCCGTGGCGGCCATAAGGCGCGCTGACGGCGAGCTGCACGGGCACGAGCAGGACCGCGAGCGCGGTCCAGCCGGTCACGACGGCGTTGAGGAGACGCGGATCTATTCTTCGTCCGCCTGCGACATCACCGAGACCAGGCGCAGGACGTGCTTGCGCACGCCCGGGCTCTTGATGCTGCAGAACTTGGCGTAGAGCTCCTCGGCGCTCGAGAGCACCACGGGCAGCGGCTTCTTGGAGCGGCTGATCGGCTCGAGGCCTTCGAAGAAGTAGGAGATGTCGACCTCAAGCAGATTCGCCATCTCGAAGAGACGGCCGGCGCTGACGCGGTTCTTGCCGCTCTCGTATTTCTGGATCTGCTGGAAGCTGATGCCGAGCGGCTCTCCGAACTCGGTCTGGCTCATTCCGCGCGCCTTGCGCGCCAGGCGGATACGCTTGGCGACATGGTCGTCGTAAGCATTGGCATTTCTTGCATTGAACGTAGGAGAAGCAGAGCGCGCGTTGGTCTTGTGCATTGTACCCGAATCCTTTTGCATTGATATCAATCATTGTACGGTGAGAATTTGTCAACGAGATTTCCTAAAAAAGAACAGCGTAGTTAACTGCCATATACAGCCACGCTTTCGCCAGTATTTGGGCGAGACTATTCCGGTTCTGTTTTTTGAGAGAAAAAAGCCAAGCTTTTCATTTGCGCGCGTCGCTCATGTGTCAAAAAAAGCAACACTAGGTTGACCGCAGGGCCGGTTCGGCCGTCATTCCGTTCGTTTAACCCGGCCGTTCTCCATCCGCGCAAAGCCGGCGAAAGGATTGACCAGCGTCTTGCCGGTATAGGCCTTGGCGAGGTCGGCCGGCGCGATGAACTCGTCGCGGAACCAGGGGAAATGCCTCGGCGAAAACGACGCGATCAGGAGATCGGCGAGACGGCGCACGCGCGGAATGCGCGCCGCGTCGACGTGATAGGTCATCCAGATGTCGAGCTCGACGCGCAGATCGACGTCCTCGAACACGATGGGAACGAGCGGCGCGCCCATGTTGTAGACATAGGTCGGCAGCGCACCGATGCCGGCGCCGTTGACGATCGACCAGTAATGCGCGCTCGAGACATTGGTGCGCAGCGACACCAGCCCTTCGGGATTGACGCCCGGAAAAATGCGATTGTAGATCGCCTGCCACTGCGCGTCCTCGTCGGCCTGGATGACGATGCGATGGTTCTTCAGATCGGCGAGCGTCTTGGGCATGCCATAGATGTCGATATAGGACTGCGCGGCGAATCCCACGAGATGCATCCGGCCGAGCTTGACGACCCTGAGCTCCTGCGCCGTCGGGCGGATGAGCTGGACCGCGATGTCGACTTCCATGCGCAGCACGTCCACGGAGCGCATCGCGCAGTGCACGTCGAGCAGGAGCTTGGGATTGGCGCGCTGGAACTCGACGAGGTTCGGCGCGATCCATAGCGTGCCCAGGCCTTCGGTGACGCCGAAGCGGACCTTTCCCGCGACGGTGCGGTCGGTGGCGTCGCGCGCCTGGATCAGCGCGCGCGCCGCTTCCTCCATCTTGCTCGCGGCGGCGAGGATCTTGTCGCCTTCCGCCGTCAATCGCACGCCGTCGACATGACGCGTGACGAGCGTCACGCCGAGCGATTGCTCGAAGCCGGTAATACGCTTGCGCAACGCGTTTACGGAGAGGCCGACATGCTCGGCGGCCGCGCGAAAGCTCTTGCAGCGCACCAATTCCAGGAAAAGGTGCGCGTTCTCCCAATCCGGGAATTTCCGGGCCTGGGGTTTGAGCACCTGTTCACCCACGAGAACAGGCCGTTCACCTGTGGTCCGCATACCTACCAGCCTCCATCCCCTACAAACATACAACGAATTTAGCGGTGGGGTAGTATCAATGACGGAACACTCTCTGTCTCTCGTTCGGTCCGGGACACGGTATAGTGCCGCACCGATAAAGGTTAAAAGCCGCCCCCTGGACACGCTCGATCCCGCACGCTGGGCCAAGCGGCTGGTCGCCTTTCAACCACGCGTCGAAACCATCGGCGAAATGTGCGCCCTGGCGCAGGAACACATTGCCGGCCTCGCCACCGAGGCGGTCGTGCGACGCGTGGTCGAGGCCAACCCGCACTCGCTATGGGGCTATGCGCATAAGAGCGCCTTCGATCCCGAAAACCCCAGAGCGGAAGGGTTCACGGCGATCCTTCTCCTGACCGAACAGGGTCTTAGGGCGCTGGCGGAGCGGACGCTGGACTGTTCCGACCCCGACCCGGCGCTGCTGGCGAAACCCGGCGAACGCCCGGCCGGCATCTACTTCTGGGCGACCTTCGCGCCGGGAACCCTGGCGCCGGGGGTGACCTTGCTCTTCGACAAGTTCAAGGATGCGCCGTTCGACGGCGTCACCGTCTATACGCGCGTCAGCACGCCCGACGGGCGCCGCTTCACCGAGGCGGTCGGCTTTCGCCAGGGTCCCGTCATCGACGGCGCCGAAGCGCCGCACCTCCACTACTACGAACGCAAGCCCAAGCCGGCCGCGACGCCGCTCTACGACAGCTACGGCCAGGGCCGCGAGTGCAAGTCGCTGTCGGTGAGCGTGGCCCGCGAGTTCAGCGATCTGTTGCGCGTCACGTCGATCCGCGGCGCCGTCTATATCGGCGAGCAGCAATGCCCGTTCGAGGAGGAATTCGACGGCAACGACCTGATGGCCGCGCACCTGATCGGCTATGCGGGCGACGAGCCGGTGGCGTGCATCCGCGTGCGTTTCTTCGCCGACTTCGCGAAGATGGAACGGCTGGCGGTGCGCAAGGAATACCGCAACACGCGCATCTCCTTCATGGTGGTCAAGGCCGCGATCGAGCTCTGCCGCATCAAGGGATACCAGCGCATCTACGGCCATGCGCAGCGCCGCCTGCTCGATTTCTGGAGCCGCTTCGGCGCCAAGCCGTTCGAAGGCGGCAAATCGTTCGTCTTCTCCGACTTCGACTATGTCGAGGTGCTGATCGAGGCCGAGCCGCATCCCAATGCCATCAGGCTCGGCACCGATCCTTTCGTCATCATCCGTCCCGAGGGCCGCTGGCACGTGCCGGGCATCCTCGAGCGTTCGTCGTCCCGTCCCGCAACCCGTCCTTCCATAGGATATGTGTGACCATGAGTGAGGTTCTCCAGTTCGAGCACTATCATCAGAAATGGCGCCCGGCGCCGCCGCTGGTCTTCGTCGACATGCTGCAGGGCCAGCTGGACTGCGAGGAGGATTTCGGCCGCGAGGAGATCGATCCCATACTTGCCAAATGCCGCCTGCTTCTGGAAGAAGCGCGCGAGCGGCACTGGCCGGTCGCGTTCGTGCGCAATGCGCCGGTGCCCGGCGCGAAGCTCACCTCCGCATTGCGCTGGATCGAGGGATTCGAACCGCGGCGCGCCGACATGGTCTTCGACCGCACGGGGCCATCCTGCTACTCGAACGAGGCGTTCGCCGACGCGATGGATTCGGCGGGGCGCGTCTATGTGCTCGCGGGGTTCGGCGCGGAGAGCTCGTGCCTTTCGACGCTGATGGACGCGGCGCGCAACGACCATTTCGTCGGCCTCGTGCGCGACGCATCGGCGACACGGCCGCTGCCCGGCTATGACGCGGCGGAGAGCCACCGCGCCGTGCTCGCCGTGTCGACGCGCTATGGGACGATCGTGACCGCCGAGCACTGGATCGACGTCGCGGCCGGCAAGGCCCAGGAAGCCCCGAAACGCCCGAACGCGCGCAAGCTGACTTAGAAGAGTCATCCTCCCCCGTCCTTACGGGGGAGGGGCCGAGCGCGAGCCGAGGCGGAGGGGGACGTCCCCCTCCGGCGCTTCGCGCCACCTCCCCCGTGAGTACGGGGGAGGATCAGCACCACCCTTATGAATTTCTTATTTTCCCCCAATAACACCCGCATGGAATTCTAACGCCTTGCGGACCTAAGCCTTCGCCTGAGCAGCGGCACCCGATGCGCCGCTCGGGCGGTTCACATGGCTGACATTCTCGAGTTCCAATCCCTCTCGCGCGAACGTGCCCCGCGGCGCGCCGGCACCGAAGACGCGGCCTGCAGCTTCTGGCCCGAGGTCGAGTGCGGGCTGTGGCGCGCCCAAGCCGACCCGGCCAATGCGCCCAAGCGGGTCGCGCTCGAAATCGCGCTCATCCTGGGCGGCACCGCTGTGCTGTGCCTTCTGACCACGCTGCTCGCGGCCCCACCTCTTTCCTGACGAGACCTCCCATGACCTTCCGCAACACGGCCGCGCTGGCGGCTTCCTTGGCGCTTCTCAGCTGCGGCGCGAGCGCCGATCCGCTGGGCACGCCGTCCATGGGCGCGTCGCTCTCGGCGAACGGCGATCCGTTCCATGTCGATCTCGGCGATGTCGCCAAGCTCTATTTCGGCGGAGCGGTCTCGGGCCTCGTCTTCGACCAGGACAATCCGAATGGTGGGCCGAATTTCGGCGAGCGCTCGCTGGTCGATCTCGACAACGGCCAGGTCTGGGTCGCAAAGACCGACGGCTGGTGGCAGTTCTTCGTGGAGGCCGGGGCCTATTCCTTCCCGGAGCTCGGGCAGGGCTACATCAAATCCTCGCTCGCGCCCGCCTTGCTCTACGGCGACGTGCCGATCGCGTATGTGAAGATCCAGCCCACGGACAATTTCTCGATCTCCGCCGGCAAGCTGCCGACGCTGATCGGCGACGAGGCGGTGTTCACGTTCCAGAACCTGAACATCCAGCGCGGCCTGCTGTGGTCGCAGGAGCCGACGGTCAGCCAGGGCGTGCAGGCGAACTGGTCGAGCGGACCGATCTCGCTCGCGCTCTCGGTCAATGACGGCTTCTATTCGCAGAGCCTGAACTGGGTCTCGGGCTCGGCCGGCTACGCCTTCAACGGCGGCGCCGACTCGCTCTCGGTCGTCGCCGGCGGCAATCTCGGCCGCAATCCCACGACGCTGCCCTTCGCGACGCCCGTCCTCAACGACGGCAGCATCTACAATGTGATCTTCACGCACACCTCCGGGCCGTGGACGATCAGTCCGTACATCCAATACGTCCAGGCGCCGTCCGATCCGCTGCACGGCGCACTCAAGGGCGCGAGCTCGACCGGCGGAGCGCTGCTCGTCGACTACGCCTTCGACGATCATTGGAAGCTCGCCGCCCGCGCGGAATATGTCGGCTCGACGGGAAGCGCGGCGGCGGGCTCCACGAACATGGCTGTAGCGGGACCGGGGAGCAAGGCGTGGTCGGTCACGCTCACGCCGACCTATCAATACAAGGTGTTCTTCGCGCGGCTCGAAGGTTCCTATGTCGGCGCGAGCGACATCACGCCCGGCTTCGCCTACGGCCCCGCGCTCGACCGCTCCTCGCAGACGAGCGTGTTCCTCGAAGCCGGTGTGCTGTTCTGAAGGAGACGCGCATGCTCGACGCCATCCTGATCCTTTCCGCTCTCGCCTTCTTCGCCGTGGCGGTCGCCTACCAGATCGCCTGCGACAGGCTTTAAAGGTGCCATCATGATCATCGACTACATCCTCGGCGCCGCGGTCACCGCAGGCATCCTTTTCTATCTCGTCTTCGCCCTGATCCGCCCGGAGCGGTTCTGACATGACAATCAACGGCTGGATCCAGATCGCGCTCTATTTCGGGCTTCTGCTGCTCACTGTGAAGCCGCTCGGCCGCTACATGACCGACGTCTTCGAGGGCAAGCTCTCGTTCCTCAAGCCCGTGGAGCGCGCCATCTATTGGCTCTGCGGCGTGCGCGAGGACGAGGAGCAGCACTGGGTCACCTATGGCATCGCGATGCTCGCCTTCAGCGTCGCGGGCTTCGCCTCGCTCTATGCGCTGCAGCGCCTGCAGGCGGTGCTGCCGTTCAACCCGCAGCACTTCCCGGCGGTCGGCGAGCACCTCGCCTTCAACACCTCGATCAGCTTCGTCACCAATACCAACTGGCAGTCCTACGTGCCCGAGACGACGATGAGCTACCTGGTGCAGATGGCCGGGCTCACCGTGCACAATTTCCTCTCGGCGGCGACCGGCATCGCGCTCGCGGTCGCGCTGGTGCGCGGCTTCGCGCGCCGCTCGGCCGGAGCGATCGGCAATTTCTGGGTCGATCTGACGCGCTGCACGCTCTACATCCTGTTGCCGGTCTCCGTCGTCGTGGGGCTGTTCTTCGTGTGGCAGGGCATGCCGCAGAACCTGAGCGCCTATGTCGATGCGCACACGCTGGAGGGCGCCAAGCAGACCATCGGCATGGGCCCCGTCGCCTCGCAGGAGGTGATCAAGATGCTGGGCACCAATGGCGGCGGCTTCTACAACGCCAACTCCGCGCATCCGTTCGAGAACCCGAACGCGATCACGAATCTGGTGCAGATCCTTCTGATCTTCTCGCTGGGCGCGGCCCTGACCAACGTCTTCGGCCGCATGGTCGGCGACCAGCGCCAGGGCTGGGCGATCTTCGCGGTGATGGCCGTGCTCTGGTTCGCAGGCACCGCGACCGTCTATTGGGCCGAGGCGCCCGGCAATCCCGCCTTCGCGTCGATGCATGTCGACCAACAGGTCGGCGACCTTCAGACCGGCGGCAACATGGAGGGCAAGGAGGTGCGCTTCGGCATCGCAAACTCCGCGCTGTTCACGACCATCACCACCGACGCCTCCTGCGGCGCGGTCAATACCATGCATGACAGCCTGATGCCGCTCGGCGGCATCGTGCCGATGATCAACATCCAGCTCGGCGAGATCATCTTCGGCGGCGTCGGCTCCGGCCTCTACGGCATGCTGCTCTTCGCCATCATCTCGGTGTTCGTGGCGGGGCTGATGGTCGGCCGCACGCCGGAATATCTGGGCAAGAAGATCGAGGCGCGCGAGGTCAAGATGTCGATGCTCGCGATCCTGATCCTGCCGCTGTCGATCCTGGGCTTCAGCGCGCTCGCCACCGTGCTGCCCGCGGGTCTCGCCGGCACCGCCAATGCGGGGCCGCACGGCTATAGCGAGATCCTCTATGCCTACACCTCGGCCACGGGCAACAACGGCAGCGCCTTCGCCGGCATCAGCGCCAACACGCTCTTCTATAACGTGACCCTGGCGTTCGCGATGCTCATCGGCCGCTTCCTGATGATCGTGCCGATGCTGGCGGTCGCAGGCTCGCTCGCCGCGAAGAAGACGCTGCCGCAATCGGCAGGCACGTTCCCGACGCATGGCGCGCTGTTCGTCGGCCTCGTCGTCGGCGTGATCCTGATCGTCGGCGGCCTGACCTATTTCCCCGCGCTCGCGCTCGGCCCCGTCGTCGAGCATCTGGCGATGCTCGCGGGCCACGCCTACTGAGGTTCAAAGCCATGGACGCAGCCGTACAAAAGCCGATCGAGAAAGCCCGCACGCGCGGCGCGGTCTCGACGATGACCGATCCCGCGATACTCGTCCCCGCCATCTGGGGAGCGATCCGCAAGCTCAATCCCGCACACATGATCGGCAACCCGGTCATGTTCGTGGTCGAGATCGTGGCGGCCTTGACGACCGTCCTGTTCCTCCGCGACCTCGTAACCGGCGGCGGGCATCTGGGCTTCGCGTTCCAGATCAACCTGTGGCTCTGGTTCACGGTGATCTTCGCGAACTTCGCCGAGGCCGTCGCCGAGGGCCGCGGCAAAGCGCAGGCCGACACGCTGCGCCGGACGAAGACCGACACGGTCGCCACGCTTCTGGGGCCCGACGGCAAGCCGTCGCGCACTGTCTCCGCGACCGAGCTGAAGAAAGGCGACGTGGTTTTCGTCGAGGCGGGCGACCTCATCCCCAGCGACGGCGAGGTGATCGAGGGCATCGCCTCCGTCAACGAAGCCGCGATCACCGGCGAATCCGCGCCCGTGATCCGCGAATCCGGCGGCGACCGCTCGGCGGTGACCGGCGGCACGCAGGTGATCTCGGACTGGATCAAGGTGCGCATCACCGCAGCCCCCGGCCACACCTTCCTCGACCGCATGATCGCGCTGGTCGAAGGCGCGGAGCGGCAGAAGACGCCCAACGAGATCGCGCTCAACATCCTGCTCGCCGGCATGACGATCATCTTCGTCTTCGCGGTGGCCACCATCCCGAGTTTTGCGGCCTATGCGGGCGGCCATATCACGGTGCTGGTGCTCGTGGCGCTGTTCGTCACGCTGATCCCCACGACGATCGGCGCGCTGCTCAGCGCCATCGGCATCGCCGGCATGGACCGGCTGGTGCGCTTCAATGTGCTCGCCATGTCCGGCCGCGCGGTGGAAGCGGCGGGCGACGTCGACACGCTGCTGCTCGACAAGACCGGCACGATCACGCTCGGCAACCGCCAGGCGACGGAGTTCATCCCCGTCCCGGGCCGCAGCGAGCAGGACCTCGCGGATGCCGCCCAACTCGCCTCGCTCTCCGACGAGACGCCGGAAGGCCGCTCGATCGTGGTGCTGGCGAAGGAGAAGTACGGCATCCGTGCGCGCGAGATGGCGCCGATGAATGCGAACTTCATCCCCTTCTCGGCACAGACGCGCATCAGCGGCGTGGACGCGGACGGCATGTCGATCCGCAAGGGCGCGGTCGACGCGGTGCTCGCCTGGGCGAACGCGACCGCTTCCGAGGCGCAGGCCCTGACCGCGATCTCCGACCGCATCGCCAAGACCGGCGGCACGCCGCTCGCCGTCGCCGTCGACCGCAAGCTGCTGGGCGTCATCCACCTGAAGGACATCGTCAAGGGCGGCATCCGCGAGCGCTTCGGCGCGCTTCGCAAGATGGGCATCCGCACGGTGATGATCACCGGCGACAATCCGCTGACCGCCGCGGCCATCGCGGCCGAATCCGGCGTAGACGATTTCCTGGCGCAGGCGACGCCCGAGACCAAGCTGAAGCTCATCCGCGACGAGCAGGCGCTGGGCAAGCTGGTGGCGATGTGCGGCGACGGCACCAACGATGCGCCCGCGCTCGCCCAGGCCGACGTCGGCGTGGCGATGAACACCGGCACCATGGCGGCGCGCGAGGCCGGCAACATGGTCGACCTCGACAGCGATCCCACCAAGCTCATCGAGATCGTGGAGATCGGAAAGCAGCTGTTGATGACGCGCGGCGCGCTCACCACCTTCTCCATCGCCAACGACGTCGCCAAGTATTTCGCGATCATCCCGGCGATGTTCGCGGCGTTCTATCCCGAGCTCCAGGCGCTCAACGTCATGGGACTGAAGAGTCCGCAGAGCGCCATCCTGTCGGCCATCATCTTCAACGCGCTCATCATCGTGGCGCTGATCCCGCTCGCGCTCAAAGGCGTGAAATACCGTCCGGTGGGCGCGGCCAGCATCCTGCGCCGCAATCTGCTGGTCTACGGCGTCGGCGGCATCGTCGTGCCGTTCTTAGGCATCAAGCTCGTCGACGTCATCGTCAACGCCGTCGGCCTCGTGTGAGGACACAATGAAACACATCCGCCCCGCCATCCTGATGATCGTGGTGATGACCATCATCACCGGCCTCGCCTACCCGCTCGGCATGACGGGCATCGCGCAACTCCTCTTCCCGCACCAGGCGAACGGCAGCTTGATCGAGAAGGACGGACATGTGATCGGCTCCGAGCTGATCGGGCAGACTTTCGCGAGCCCGAAATACTTCCATGGCCGCCCCTCCGCCGCCGGCAACGGCTACGACGCGGCCAATTCGTCGGGCTCGAACCTCGGCCCGACCTCCAAGGCGCTGATCAAGCGGGTGAGCGGCGACGCGGCCAAGCTGCACGCCGAGAACCCGAACGCGCCGGTGCCCGTCGACCTCGTGACCACCTCGGCGAGCGGCCTCGATCCCGACATCACCCCGGCCGCGGCCTATTTCCAGGTGCCCCGCGTCGCCAAGGCGCGGGGCCTGAGCGACGGCGCGGTGCGCAAGCTCGTCGCGGACCACGTCGAGAGCCGCACCCTGGGCCTGATCGGCGAGGCCCATGTCAACGTGCTCAAGCTCAACCTGGCGCTGGACGCGATGCAAGCGGGGCATAGCTGAGCTATCCTCGCCGAATGCCGGCAAGAATCGCTGACGACCGTCCCTCGCCCGATGCCCTGTTGAAGCAAGCCGGGCGCGAGGGGCGTGGCCGGCTGAAGGTTTTCCTGGGCGCCGCGCCCGGCGTCGGCAAGACTTACGAGATGCTCTCGCAGGGCCGTCAGCGCAAGCTCGACGGCGCCGACGTCGTCATCGGCGTGGTCGAGACGCATGGCCGCATCGAGACCGAGACGCTGACCAAAGGCTTCGAGACCATTCCCAAGAAGCGCTCGCTCTATAAGGGGCGCGTGCTGGCGGAGATGGATATCGACGCCATACTCCAGCGGAAACCGCAGCTCGCCCTCGTCGACGAGCTCGCCCACACCAATGCCGACGGCAGCCGCCATCCCAAGCGCTATCTCGACGTGGAGGAGCTTCTGGCGGCGGGCATCGACGTCTATACGACCGTCAACGTCCAGCATGTCGAGAGCCTGAACGACGTCGTGGCGCAGATCACGCGCATCCGCGTGCGCGAGACTGTGCCCGACCGGCTCCTGGACGAGGCGGCCGAGATCGAGCTGGTCGACACCACCGCCGACGATCTGCTCAAGCGCCTGCGCGAGGGCAAGGTCTATGTGCGGGCGCAGGCAGAGCGTGCGCTCAAGCATTTCTTCTCGCCCGGCAACCTCACCGCCTTGCGCGAGCTCGCGCTGCGCCGCACCGCCCAGCGCGTCGACCGCGACATGACCGACTACATGCAGACGCATGCGATCGGCGGGCCGTGGCCCGCGGGCGAGCGCATCCTCGTCTGCGTCAACGAGCATCCGGCGAGCGCCGAGCTCGTGCGCCGCGCGCGCCGGCTCGCGGACAATTCGAGAGCCGACTGGACGGCGGTCTATGTCGAGGGCCCGCGGCACCTTTCGCTCGGAGAGGCGCAAAAAGACCGCATCGCCGACACGCTGCGCCTCGCCCAGCGCCTGGGCGCCGAGACCGCGACCATCCCCGGCCGCGACATCGCCCAGGCGCTGCTCGACTATGCGACGCGCAACAACGTCACGCAGATCCTGATCGGCAAGTCCGAGCGCACGCGCTGGTTCGAGCTGCTGCACGGCTCCGTCGTGCGCGACCTGATGCGCGACAGCGGCACGATCAGCGTCACCGCCGTGCTCGCGCAGGGCGATGCCGTGCGGCCCAAGACGGTGGTGACGGCCGCGGCCCAGGACCCCAACGCGTGGACGAGCTATGCCTGGAGCGCGCTCGCCCTGGCGGCGACGGTCGGCGTCGCATGGGCGATGAACACGCTGATGCATCTCGCGCTCGGCAGCGTGGGGATGTTCTTTCTCGTCCCCGTGCTGCTCAGCGCCGTTTCGTTCGGCCTGCGCCCGGCGCTGTTCACCTCTTTCGCAAGCGTGATGGCATACAATTTCTTCTTCCTGCCGCCGCGCTATACCTTCACCATCGCCGCCCCCGACAACTGGCTGTCCTTCGCCGTGCTGCTGCTGGTCGCGGTGACGTCGGCCAACCTCGCCGCGCGCGTCCGCGCCCAGGCCAATCTCGCCGCGACCCGGGCGCAGGTGGCGGGCGAGCTTTATCAGTTCACCGGCAAGCTCGCGGCCAGCGCGCGCCTCGACGACATCCTGTGGGCGGCCGCGTTCCAGATCGCCTCGATGCTCAAGACCAATGTCGTGTTCCTGCTGCCGGACCGGCAAACCGGGCGGCTGGAGATCCGCGCCGGCTATCCACCCGAGGACGAATTGGACGCCCAGGACCTCGCCGCCGCGATGTGGTGCTGGGAGAAAGGCGCCCCCGCCGGCCGCAATGCCGAGACGCTGCCGGGCGCCAGGCGCCTCTTCCTGCCGATGCGCACAGGCAAGGGGCTCGTCGGCGTCATCGGATTGATGCGGCCGGATGAGGCGGGATTGCTGTCGCCGGACGAGCGGCGCCTGCTCGACTCGCTGCTCGACCAGACCGCGCTTGCCATCGAGCGCTCGCTGCTGGCCGAGCGCGTCGACGAGGCGCAGGTGCGCGCCGAGGCCGACAAGCTGCGCGTCGCCATGCTGAGCTCGCTGTCGCACGATCTGCGCACCCCGCTCGCCTCCATCCTGGGTGCCGCGACCTCGCTGATCTCCGGAACCGCTTTATATAACGCGCAGCAGACGGCCGACCTTCTCGCGACCATCCGCGACGAGGCCGAGCGCATGGACCGCTTCATCGGCAACCTGCTCGACATGTCGCGTCTCGAAGCCGGCGCCTTGGGGACGAAGGTCGAGGCGCTGCCGGTGCGCGAGGTCGTCGAGGCGGCGGTCAAGCGGCTGGGCCGGCGGCTCGCCGCGCACACGCTCGACATCGATCTCGCCGACAACCTGCCGCTGGTCTTGGCCGACCCGCTGTTGCTGGAGCAGAGCCTCGTCAATCTGCTCGACAACGCGGCGAAATACGCGGCCCAGGGCACGCATATCCGGGTCGCGGCATCGGCGACGCCCGAGCGCGAGCTGCTCACCATCCAGGACGAAGGCCCCGGCATCGCGCCGGACGACCTGCCCCATCTCTTCGACAAGTTCTATCGCGCGAAGGATGCCGACCGCCGCGCCGCCGGAACCGGATTGGGGCTCGCCGTGGCGCGCGGTTTCGTGGAATCCTTCGGCGGTTCGCTGGAGGCGGCCAACCGCAAGGACGGCAAGGGCGCGGTGCTGACGCTGTCCTTGCCGCGCGCATCGGAAGAAGAGCATGGCGTCTAAGCTGCCCAAGATCCTGATCGTCGACGACGAGCCGCAGATCCGCCGCTTCCTGCGCGCGAGCCTGCCGCCGCACGGCTACGACTATCTGGAGGCCGGCAGCAGCGCCGAGGCGCTCAAGACCTTCGCCAAGGAAAAGCCCGACGCCGTCATCCTCGATCTCGGCCTTCCCGACCAGGACGGCTTCGCGGTCATCGAGGAGATCCGCAGAGCCGCGCTCACCCCCATCGTCGTGCTGTCGGCGCGCAGCGACGTCGAGGGCAAGGTGCGCGCGCTCGAGCTCGGCGCCGACGACTACGTGACCAAGCCCTTCGACATGGACGAGCTTCTGGCGCGCCTGAAGGCCGCGCTCAGGCACGGGCTGCAGAGCGCCGGCGAGGCGCCCATCTTCCAGACGGGAAAGCTCAAGATCGATCTGGTGAACCGGCGCGTGCTGCTGGGCGACGGTGAGGTCCACCTCTCGCCCAAGGAGTACAACCTGCTGCGCTTCCTCGCCTCTCATGCCGGCAAGGTCGTCACGCACCAGCAGCTGCTCAGGGAAGTATGGGGGCCCGCCCATCTCGAGGACGTGCAATATCTGCGCGTGCTGATGCGCCAGCTGCGCCAGAAGCTCGAGCCCAAGGGCGAGCCCAACCTGCTGGTGACGGAACCCGCGATCGGCTACCGGCTCCTGGTGCTGTAGCAGGATCTGTATTCAACTAAAACTTCCACTGTCATGGCCCCCGAATGCGGGCCACCCAGCTGGGTTCTGCACGACTTCGAAGATTCGCACGCGGAGACGCGGAGGTCGCGGAGTCGATCTCATCCTCCGCGACCTCCGCGTCTCCGCGTGATCCCTTTGAAGGAGCGCGACCGACGTCACCTGGGTGGCCCGCATTCGCGGGCCATGACAAGTTTGGTGAGACCAGCCCAGCGCCGTACGTCAGACCTGCTCGGTCGCGCCCGGGGTCGCCATCGCGCGCACCAGGCCTGCGATCGCGCTGCGCACGTCGCGGTCGCCGATACGCGGGAACATGGCGGCGACGGTTCGGCCGTCGCGGGTCCTGGCCAGCTCGAGCGACAGGGCCTCGACGCGGGCGGGCGCGATCTCGCCTTCCGGCGACTGCCTCAGCCCCTCGAAGAAATAAGCGACGGGCGCATCCAGCAGCACGGCGACCTTATAGAGAGTGGCGGCGCTCATGCGGCACAACCCGTGCTCGTAGCGCTGGACCATCTGGAAGGTGAGCCCCAGTTCGCGCGCCAGCGCCGCCTGGTTCATCTTCAATGCCTTGCGCCGGGCCCGCAGGCGGGTGCCGACATGCTCGTCGATCGGATTGCGCGGCTTTTTCTCTCTCATACTCTCACCCCAAACGCAGCGTTCCTGCCCCGGCCGACAGGAATCCATGTTACATTTACGTCGTAAACAGGAGCGTCGGCCACAAAACGGTCCCGAGATGCGGCAAGGTTGAGCCGGTAGCCCACTCTCGTCTTATGCACCTATTTTGGACCTTAGTCTGACGGCGAAATCATGTATGCGTAAAATCCGCGACATGGGCGTTCAACCCATTGAACACGGCAACTATTACGCGGCACCCGACTGGGCCGGCGCGCGCGTGTTCCTGGAGGTCGTCCGCTCGGGCAGTTTCCGCGGCGCGGCAACGAAGCTCGGCATGTCGATCAACACGCTGCGTCACCGCTTGAGCGAGTTCGAAAGGCAGGTCGGCCAGACGCTCGTTACGCGGCATATCGACGGCGTGCGGCTGACGATGGAAGGTGAAAACGTGCTGGAGGCCGCGACCCGCATGGAAACCGCGTCCTTCGACTTCATGCATCTGAAGAATCGCGGCAACGTCCTGAAAGGCGAAGTCCGGGTCGGCGCGACCGAGGGTGTTGGCGGATTCTGGCTGGCGCCGCGCCTCGTCCAGTTCCAACGCGACAATCCCGAGATCATCGTCAACATGCGCTGCGCCATGCAGCCGGCCGACGTGATGCGGCTCGAGACGGACCTCGCGGTACAGATCCAGCGGCCCGACAGCGGCAACCTGAAGCTCGTCAAGCTGGGCCGCCTGCACGCCATGCCTTTCGCCACGCAGCAATATCTCGACGCGCATGGCACGCCGAAAACGCGCGCTGACGTTCGCAAACATCGCATCGTGCTGCAGGTCGCCGAAGAGATAATGTCGATCAGAGAATATCAGCGCATACTACCCGGCGCGCCCGAGATCGGCACGATTTGCCTCAAGTCGAACAACAGCAGCGCGCATTTCTGGTACATCGCGCAATCCGCGGGTATCGGCATATTGCCGACCTATCTGCCGGCCGCGGGCGCGAATATCGTTCCGGTCGACATCGAGGATATGCATTATTACCACGACATCTGGCTGACCTATCATCCCGATGCCAGCAAGACGGCACGGGTACGGCGCGTCATCGACTTTCTGATCGAGGCGTTCTCGCCGCAGATCTATCCGTGCTTCCGCGACGAGTTCGTCCATCCGCGCGACATGCCGCCGACCGGCGGCACGCCGCTCCGCGAGATGATCGACCCGCCCGAGGAACCACGGCCGCGGCGCAAATCCCGCAAGCCCTTACGCGGCTAGGCCCGTCCCGCATGGACGCGACGACCGCCTTGTCCAGAAGCTGCGCTGCGGCCAGCGCCGTTCCAGTCCGTAATAGGCGGCATGCCCGGCGAGATAGCGCGTCAGGGCGGCGCTCGCGCGCCGTGCGTAAGCCGCGCGCGGATCGTCGCCGCTCAACATGCTCAGGATGGCGTCCGCGGCGGCGATGGCGTCGTTGAACGCGCCCGAAAGCCCCGATGAGGCGAGCGGATCGAACGACATCAACGCGTCGCCCACGGCGATCCACCGCTCGCCCGCGCAGGCGCCCAGGAACGCGCCATGCGCGGCGAAGATTCGCGGAGCGGCGCGGCATGCGGGCGGCAAGCGCCGGCTGAGCTCGGCGGTATCGCGCCAGGCTTGCGCGAAGGCGCGCGCGTCGCGGTAGGACCCGGCGATGTCGCGGTCGGTCATCAGCATGACCACCGCCTCGCCCGAGGGAATGTGCGCTGCGTACCACCAGCCGTCGGCGAAGGATTCGACGAACGAGAAACCTTCGAACCCCGTATGCCCCATGCAGGGGACACGCGCGGCCAGCGCCACGAGGTCGTCCAGCTTGTGCCGCTTCGCACCCAGACGCGTCGCGAGCGGGGCGCGGCGGCCGGCGGCGTCCACGACGACGCATGCGTGCACGTCGCCCAAGCCTTCGACCGTCACGTTCCACCCGTCCGGATGCGCGCTGATGGCATCAAGCCGCGCGGGACACGCGAGCACGACGCCGCGCGAGACCGCCTCGCGGCGCAGCCAAAGCTCGAACACGGTGCGGTCCAGATGCCAGCCCCTGCCGCGACGGCCGAACAGCGACAGCGCAGGCGGTCCGCCCCAGGCGGAAAGATTGCCGTGATAGGGACGCGCGCCGGGATGCGCGAGGCCGCCGTCCAGCCCGAGCTTAGCGAGGCACGGCGCGATGTCCGGCGTGGCGGATTCGCCGGGAATGAGCGCGGCGGGGGGCGCACGATCGACGAGGAGAACCCGCTCGACGCCGCGTGCGCGCAACGCCAGCGCGGTTGCGCAACCCGCGGGCCCCGCGCCGAGGATCAGGACGTCGAACGCGGCCTCACCCACCTTCGACGGTCTTCCGCGGCAAGGTCCGCTGGACCTCGATATAGCGGTCCTTCTTGCCGCTCCCGGCCGGCCTGAAGACGATGAAGCCCAGCTGCTGCCACTTCTCGACCATCTCGATGTCGAGCGCGAACTGCATGTAGGCGGGATTGAGCTGATCGAAATCCACGCCGACCCAGGGCACCTGCGTGCCGCTGTCCTGATCGGGCGGCACCACCGGGGCGGCTGCGAAGGCGATCGGCTCGGGGTCGATATAGACGTATTCCGGCCGCTGCGCGGGCCACCACCACAGGATCCGGTCGCCGATCGGCTGCGCCGAGCATTCGTTGAAGTCGGCCTGCCACGGCACGGCCATGTAGCGCGTGACGTCGCCGGGCTCCATGCCCTTGCGCGGATCGAAGCCGAGATCGAGCGGGCCGTCGTTCGGCGCGCGCGCCTTGATGCGGAACGGCTCGGAATAGATCAGCTGATTGCGCGAGATCCAGCTCATCTCGATGCCGGGCGAGAACGCGCCGCCGACGCAGTTCTCGAGCACGCCGCGCGTCATCGCTTCGACAGGCGGCACGGTGGCGGCGTCGTCGACGAACCAGCCGGCGGCCCATTGCTGCAGGAAGAAGAATTGCGTGTCGGTGAGCCGCAGATAGCGGTCGATCGAATGGCCCGGGTTGAGGCAATTGTCGCCGGCGAGGAACGGCATCATCGTGGCGCCGCGTTCGCCCACGAGCTCGTTCTCCTTGTTCGGCGGACGCACGAAATCGAGGATGTATTTGCGCAGGCCCGCCGTCCCGGGATCGCCGATCTTCTCGCCGCCGACCGTCGCCATCTGGCCGAGCAGCGCCATGTTGAAGGTGTGCGGCTTGGGCGGGATCGCCGCGACCCAGGGATAGAGCGTGGGCCGCTCGAGGAGCGGGGCGATCTCGGTGCGGAAATCGGGGCGATAGCCCTTATGTCCCCGGTTCCAGAAGCCCTGGTTGAAGATCTCGGGGTAGTGTCCCGCGCGCACGGCGGCATCGAAGATCGTGTCGTAGAGCGTCACGAGATTGGGCAGCTCGGGCGCATAGGACGGCGGCCCGCACAGCACCCAGCCGGGATCGGCCTCGTAGGTCGCGCCGTCGATCTCGATGGTGGCGCGGACCGGACCGTCGGAGGTGTCGTCCCACCAATCGTTGTTGTTGGCATAGTCGACGATCACCGGCTCGGCCACGGTCGAGCCTGCGACGCCCAAGCCGCCGAGCAGCAGCAGCCGTCCCTCAGCGTCGGTGCGCAGTTCGCCCAGCGTGTCGATGGATTCTCCCGTCGGCTGGAGCTTGCCGTCGATGAAGTTCGCACCGTGATAGTCCGGCGGCACATTGGTCCTGTCGAAGCCGATGGGACCGGCATTGGCGCCCGCGATGGTGCGCGGTCCCGGATCGATGATCAGCTTCAGCCGGTCGTTGCCGTGAACGGTCGGGTTGCGCAGCGGGTGGTCCGGCGCATAGCCGTTCTCGCCGAGATTGGTGAGGAAGTCGTACCAGCTCGACTTCTTGTTGGCGATGTGCGCCGTCCAGGTGATCGACTTGACGCCCGCGGTCGCGAGCGTGACCTCGCTCCACCTTCCGTTCTCGAGGCGATAGACGTGGAACAAGGCGGCCTGGCGGCACAACGCGCCGTCCGCGTCGCGGAAATCCGCGTCGGTGAACGGCGTGCCGTCGGGATTGGTGGGCAGGCCGCGATAGGTTTCGGGCCCGATGTAGAACTTCCCGCGCGCATTGCCGACGCGGGCGAGGGCGATGGGCGGGAAGATCTTGAAGACCGGCTTGTTCGGATCGCTCATGGCTCTCTCTCAACGGCTCAAGCTTGGGGCAGGCGCTGGACGGCGTTCGCGGCGCGCGACAGGACGTGGAGTTCGGCGGCGCGCTCCTTGCTGTCGCTCGTGGCGCGCACGCGGTCGCCCGGCGAGACCGCTCTTGGAGACTGCGCCACCATGCCGATCGAATCCTCGACACCTTTGCCGAGCTGCTTGAGATCGGAATCGGCGCGATAGTGGAACGTCGGCGCGGCGAACGGCCCCGTGTCGGGATCGCCGTTCTCCAGCGCGGGCGTCGACATCAAGGACAAGGCCAGGGACGGCATGACGTCGTGCATCAAGGGCAGCGCCACGCCGAAATAGGGATCGCAGGCGCCGAACATGGGATCGGGCTGGCTATGGAACGTCGCCTCCAGCGCCTTGAGCATCACGCTGTAGGCGATGTCGAAGGCCTGCGCCTTCTGGCGCGCCTCCTTGTTGGTGAAATCGTCGAGCTTGGGATTGGAGACGATCGCGCGCGTCTTGGGGAAACCCGCGATGTCGAGCGCGATGCTGCGGAACTTGACGAAATGCGTCGATTCGAGCGGCGTGCCGATGATCGGGCCATAGGTGCCGTCGGTGCGCATGCCGTAATAGTTGTACGTACCCCACTTCTCTTTCGGTTCCAGCGGCTTGCCGAACGGCGCATGGCCCTCGCCCTGCTGCACGATCTGCTGGATTCCGAAATCGGCGCTCTTCAAGTCGGTGACCGCGACGGGATTGCCGCCGAACTTGCCGAGATAGATGTCGGTGCGCTGGCGCCCGTTGGGATTCGGCTTGAAGAGGTCCGGCTTCTTGTAGGAATGAAGCCCGCGCCTGAGCGCCTCGTAGAGCTGCGCGATGGTGTCGTACTGGTCGCCCTGCGGCGGGGCGAGCGGCGGCGCCGGCGCTTCGATCGCGGCAAAGACGTTCGCGAACACGTCGGTCGAGGCTTGGACGAGGCCGATGAACGGCGTCGTCGCCGTGTTCGCCTTGGGCAGATAGGTCGGATAGGACGGCGCCGCGTCGCCGGTGAGCTTGGGCAGGCCGCCGATGCCGACGAGCAGGTTTGCCGCCTGGTTGAGATGGAACATCTCCTCCACCACGACGCTGCGCAGCAGCTGGTAGGCGTTGCTCGACGGCGCGGCGATCGAGTACAGCGCGCTCAGATAGGCGGGAATGGTCGTGAACTCGACCTGGATCGCGAGCTGGGCGGCCTGCTGCAGCGCCTCGCGGTCGTCGCTGTCGCTAAGGACGCGGCTGAACAGCCCTTGGGATTTTGCGGGGTTTGCCATCATCGATGCTCCGGGCGGTGGGTACGCGGCAACGCATGGCCCGCGCGACGTTCGAAGGAAGCGCCCGAAGCGCCAAGCCGGTGGTCATCGCGATGCCGCGGCAGTTCTACTACAGGGGGAATCCATTGAAAAGCCGGATTGTGGAAGCGGCAGCGCTACAAGCGCCCGGCATCGCGAGCTTACTCGCCGGCCAAGCCTCGATCGGTCTTGCGGTCCAGCAGCGCCGCCGGGACCAGGGCGGCAACGGCGCTGAGGGCGAGGGCTGCGACCGAGACGTCGATCAGCATCGAAAAGCGCGCGCCGCCCAGCAGCAGCCCCGCGACCAGCGGCCCCGTCGCCAGCCCCATCTTCGAGCAGAACCCGCCGAGCGCCGCGGTCTGCCCTGAAGGATCGAACGCAGCGCACATGCCCAGCAGATAGGGCAGCACGAACGCCCAGGTGATGGCTGTGCCGATATTGGCGCCGGCATAGACCGCCTGCGACGCGCTGAAGTGGAACAGGGCGTTGCCGGCGACCGTCAGAACGAGCGCGGCCGCGAGCGGCATCACGCGGCCGAAGCGCGTGCCCATGAACACCACCAGCAGCGAGCCGAGCGCGCCGATCCATCCAGCCACGCCCAGCGTGTTGCTGATGAAGCCGATCTTGAGGCCGTAGAACCGGCCGAGCTCGATCATATAGGCGGCGAGCGCCATGTTTCCGGCCTGGAACAGCAGCAGGGCGAGAAGCGCCAATCCGAGCGGCATCCAGCGGACGGTCCCGGCTGCACTCGGAGCACTTTGCGGTGCGGCCTTGCGTTTGTATTCGCCCAGAAACGGGATCATCGCCAGCGTCACGGCGCTGAAGAGCGCCAGCGTCAGGAACAGCACCGGCGTGCCGAAGATCGCGACCAGGCGCGGCAGGAACATCAGGCCGATGCCGCCGATGCCGAACTGCACCACCAGCAGCATGCCGAAGGTCCGCTCCGGCACGCGCGTGCGCGCGATGACGGAGAACGCCGTGCCGACTTCCATACCGCCGACGGTGCCCTGGACGAACCGCACCGCGATCAGGGCGGAGGGCGAGGTGACCAACGTCGAGAGCACGTCGATGACGATCAGCGCGCAGAGCAGTCCCACCGCCACGCCCCGCCAGGCGATGCGCTTGACGAAGAACACCGACGCGAGCGCCCCGAGCGCCGCGCCGTAGACGTTGGCGGAGGCGACGAAGCCCGCCTGCCTTTGCGTGAAATGCAGCCCGTCGATCAGCCCGCTGACCAGCGCGGGCATGATGTTGACGTAGAACAGGCCCGCCGTCGCCAGGAACGACAGGAGCAGCGCCGCGATGAGGCCGTCGGGCGCGGCAGAGGGAAAGCGGCGCGGCGCTTCGCTGTCCATCGTCATCGCTCGCAGAACGGCTTGATGCGGTCGGCTTCCACCGCGGCGGCGGCCCAGCGCCACAGCCCGCTGTCGCTGAAATAGTAATAGGTCATGCCGTTGGGCATCAGCGCGACCGCGATCCCGCCATAGCCGGACATGAAGGCAATCCAGGTGGGCTTGCGGCAGCCCAGATAGCGCGCCGCGTTCCAGGCCCAGAAGCCGTCGTGATAGCGGTATTCGTCCGTAGCACCCTGAAGCCCGTGATCGGCCTCGTCCTGCTGCAGCGCCGCGCGCAGCATGGCAGGGTCGACGAGCTGGGCGCCGCCCACGGCGCCACGGCCGCGGTTGATGAAATCGGCGATCTTGGCGATGTCGTCGCGATGCAGCGTCAACCCGTAGCCGGTGAAAGGCTGCGCCACGGCGTCATAGGTGCGCCGCGTGACGGAGGTGGGCGGGCTGAGGTCGAGCTTCTTCCAGATGCCGTCGCTTAGGACGTCGCGATAGAGATCGGCATCCGTGCCCATCTTCTTGTGCACGAATGACGAGAGCGCGGTGCCCAGGATATAGGTGTCGGCGGTGTGATAGACCCATTGCGTCCCCGGCGCGGCCTTGCGGGGATAGTGCGTGCAGGCGAACGCGATCTTGCCCGCATGCGTGTCGGCGGCGAAGAAGGGCCCTATATCGGCCGCGTCCTCGTCGGCCTGGTCGGCGGCGGAATTGTAGTGCCCGCTTCCCATGTCGAGCTGGTTGGCGAAAGTCACGTCGTCCCAGCTCTTCGCCGCCGCGCATTGCGGCACGTAATCGGCGATGCGCTCGTGTGTGACGCCTGGATAAAGCAGCGACAGGCGCATCGTACCGAGACCGGCGAAGATCGACTTGGCGAGCGAATAGGACGGCAGGTCCAGCACCTCGCAATAAGGATAGAACCCGAACCGCGTCGCGCAGCCGCCGACATAGTTCGTGCCGTCCGCGACGACGCCGAACAGCGTCATGTCCGCGCGCGGGATCTCCACGGGCGAGCCGAATTTCGTGGCGTCGGCGCCGGGTATGTCATGCGCCAGTATCTCGATCGGTTTCACGGGCAGCCGCGACGAGACTTCACGCGCATAGCGCGCGGCGATGCCGTCGCGGTCGGCGACATGCTCCGGCGTGTAGCGCGCGGACGCGCGCCCCCACAGATCGAACTTGAAATAGAAACAGGTCTCGCTTGCGATCTGGTAGACGGCGTCGGAGACCGTGCCGTCCTTGCCGAACAGGAAGGTCAGCACGCCGTTGTGCATGCAATTGGCATTGCGCTCCTCCAGCGCAAACGGGATCGCGGCGCGCGTCATGCCGCGATCCGCCGCCTCGTCCCAGACCCGGCCCGGCTCCAGGATGAATTCCCATTCGGGATGCGCGGACGGGATCGCGCCGCGGCGGACGGGGATCAGCGCGCCGCCCGACTGGACGAACTCGAAATCGAAATCCGGAAGATGCCGCGCCGCGCCGGCATCACCGAACTTGTCGACGTATGGATGGAACGCGCCGCCCGGACGCTCCGGCCCCAGCTTCAGCCGCCCCTCGAAGACATGGCTCGGCGCGGCGGCGCCGGACGGCGGCGCGAAAGCGGACGTGTCCACCGGCATGGCGGCAGTCGCGTTCGCGCTCATTTCCTCGAAGCTCAGTGCCGTGCGCACGCCCGACGGCGAAAGTGCGGGCTGCGCGCTTTGCCGGTCCCGCTTTTCGCCCGTCACGACGATATCGTCCGCCCAGCACGTCGCATCGGCGCCGAGCGCGCGAAGGCGCAGCACGAGGTTGGGCCGATTGTCCATCGCGGCCAGTTCCGCGCCGCCCGCGCGCACCGTCACGCCGTCGTCCTGGCCATGGCCGATGCGATAGACCTCCGTCCAGTGATGGCCGCGGTCGGAGGACACGTCGGCGACGCAGCCGCCGCCGCCGAGCGCTTGTCCGGCGAAGGACAGCCGGAACACGACGCCGTCGAAGCCCGCGGTCGACATCGCGTGCACGGCAGTCGCGTTCGCCTTCAGCTGCAGCGAGACATTGCCCGCATAGGTCGACAGCCGCACGTCGCCCTGCCCCATCGCCATCCAGTCCGCGGATTTGCCGCTCTGGAAATCCTCGACATAGATCGGATCGGCACAGGCGGCCTGCGCGCAGAGAGAAAAGATCGCGGCGGCGAAAAGCGGGGTCCGGCTCATTCGTCCTCCACATCCACGCCCGCTTCGCGCAAATGCCGCGCGAGCGGCGCAAGCTCCTCTTCATAGCGGCGCCACAGCCCGACGGAGCGCGCATGGATCGGCTCGCGCACCTGCGCCGCGCTGGCGGTGAGCGACGGCTTGTCGTTGCGTTCGAAGGCAAGGCAGGCATCTTCCCAGCCAAGCCCGCAATGGTCGAGAATCCGGCGCGTCACCGTCTCCTGGCCGGCGACGAGATCCTCGTAGCGCACCTCGAGGAACCGGCCGGGCAGCACGCTTCGCCAATGCGCCATCAGAGCGCGATGGGCGAGATAGTACCGCGCCAGATCGCCCTGATCGTAGGAGAACGGATAGGCCATGCGGAACAGCGTCTTGTACATCGCGTAGCAGACGTCCATCGCGCCGCGCCCGACGTGGATGATCGCCGCATCGGGCAACGCGCGCGCGATGAGGCCGAGATAGAGGAAATTGACCGGGGTCTTGTCGATGGCGCGCGCGGCGCCGCCTGCGACCGCCGTCGTCGTGTCGATGTAGGACTGTCCGAGCGCGCGGAAATCGAGCGAGGCGGTATCGCGGATCAGCGCGAACTTGTCCTTGGCCTCAGGCACCGCGCGCATCAGCGCGGCGGCGAAATCGGTGATCTCGCCCAGGCTTTCCACCCGGCTGTGCGAGCTCAGGATCCTGTCGACCAGCGTCGTCCCGCTGCGCGGCAGGCCCAGCACGAAGATCGGACGCGGACCGGAGGCGCCGCTGGCCGGCCGCGCGAAGAACTCGCGGTCGAACGTCGCCGCGATCTCGGCCATCGCCCGCACATCGGCCTCGACGGAATAGGAGAGCATCCGCCGCCGCGCGTCCGCGCCGCGCTTCAGCGCCGCGAAGGAGCGCCGGTATTCGCCGATATCCTCGAGCTCCTTGGCCAGCGCATAGGACAATTGGACCTGGCCCATCGGACGCGGCTGAGGCAGGGCCACGCGCGCCTCGATTCCCGCGATGTGGTTGCGCTCGCGCGTCTGGCGGCGCAGCGTCGCGCGATTGTAGTAGGCGTCGCCGTCGTCCGGCGCCCGCGTGATCACCGCGTCCAGCAGCGCTTCGGCTTCGTCAAGATTGCCGAGCGCTATGGCCGAGGTCGAGAGATTGTAGAGGAATTGCGGATTTTCCGGCTCCAGCGTCAGCGCGCGGCGGTGGCAGCGCTCGGCTTCGCGATGCAGATTGAGATGGGTGTAGAGCTGCGCGATGCGCTGCAGCAGCAGCGCATCGTCCTGTGCCGCGGCGTCCAGCGCGCGCAGCCGCGCCACGCCCGACGCGGCCGCCCCCGAGCGCAGCGCGTGCTCGATCTCCTTGAGTGCGGGCGCGCGATCCATGCCGGCATCGTATCGCACCGCGCGCGCCGACGTCAGAGCTTGTAGTCCAGCGTAAGCCCCACGGTGCGCGGCAGGGCGTTCAGCGCCTTGGACGCGTTGCCGTAGAAGTTCTGGTCGGGATAGGTGCCCATATAGGCCTGGGTGTAGATGCCCGTCGTGCCCTTGTCGTCGAAGATGTTCTTGACCCACAGCGTCGCCGACCATTTGTCCATGAGATAGGTGGTCGAGGCGTTGAAGATCGCAAAGCCCCCCATCGGCGCATAGAATTTCGGCTGCCCGTAATAGGGACCCGGCGTGCAGGTCGTGTTCGGCGGGAAGAGAAGGCAGGTCTGGTTGACGAAGGAGGTCTTGGAGAAGATCGTGTCTTCAGTCCCCGATTGATAATAGCCGTCGAGATGCAGCAGCAGGCTCGACGCATTGGCGAGCGGCCAGGTGTAGTCGAGCGAGCCGTCGACGGTGTGCTTGGGCGCGCCGGGAAGCTGGGCGCCCTTGGTGTTGATCAGGACCAGGCCGTCGGCGGAATAGAGATCGGCGCCCAATTGGGAATCCGTGTAGGTGTAGCCGAGGCCGTAATGGAGCCTGTCCGTCAGCGCACCGCTGATCTGGCCCTCGAAGCCCTTGGTCGTCGCGCTCTTGGCGTTCTGCACCGCGAAGAAGCCCCAGAAGGTGGTGGCGGTGTTGATCTGCGGGTTCGACCAATCGACGTAGAAGACGTCGGCATTGTAGGTGATGCCGCGCCACAGCCCCTTCACGCCCACCTCGTAGTCGACGTCGGTGTCGGGCTTGTAGGTGAGCCAAGCCGGGCTTTCCGCGAAATGGCCCGTCGTCGGCGTGCCGTTCGAGCCGCCGCGGCGATAGCCCTGGGCCACCGTCGCGTAGAGCATGCCGTCGTCGTCGAAGTTCCACGACGCGTTGCCCTTGAACAGCACCCTGCTTGTCGAGGCCGTGCCGAACGTGTCGGAGATGCGGTCGCTGTCGGGAAGATTGTATAGCGCCGTCACCTGATAGACGTGGGTGTGCGAGACGTCGTCGAAATAGCGCAAGCCGCCGGTGACCTGGAACTTGTCCGTGACGTTCCAGGTCAGATCGCCATAGACCGCGGCGTCGGTGAAGTGCTCGTGATGTCGGTAGAGATAGTCCTGGTCGCTGATGACGGCGGCCTCGCAGGCCGGGAAGAAGCCGCAATAGGCGAGGTCCCACCATTGCTTGAAGCCGCGCAGGAAGCTGTCCTGCGCGCTGTAGAGCTCCTGGTTCTGGTAGTAGCCGCCCAGCACGTAGTCGATGACGTTCTTGCCGTTCGACACCAGCCGCATCTCCTCGATGAAGCCCTTGTCGCTGTAGTGGCGCAGCGCCTCGGCCATCGGGCGGGGATAGTTGTAGTAGAAATCGTGCAGCCAGCCGTTCTGGGCGTAGAAGCCGGTGTTGTCGCTCGTGATCTCGCCGCGATTGTTGTAGTCGGAGGTGCTCGACGTCAGCGTCGCGAAGCCCATGTCGTAATTGGCCTCCAGCGAGGCGAGGTAGACGTCGCGGTCGGCGGGCTCGAGCTGGATCGCGCCGCTCTGGTTGTCCTTGTAGGGAACGCCGAAGCCGTTGGTGCCGAGCGCCGTGCCGCGACGTCCGCCGAACTTGTCCGACTGGTCCATGAAGGACAGGGTCACGTCGAAGCTCGAGCTGGGCTTCCACAACAGCGCCGCGTGCCCGTAGGTCTGGTGCGCGTAGTCCGCGTCCTTCTTGCTGTAATACGCGGCATCCGGCGAGGCGATGCCGTCCGGCGCCAGCGGAATGCCTTTGGAATCGAGCTTGTAGAGATTCACGTAATCGGTGAGGCCGGGATAGTTGTTGTGCGTTACCGTCGCGCGCAGCGCCAGGGTGTCGCCGATGGGGATATTGATGCTCGCCGTGCCCGACAGGCCCACGCTCGCGGAATCCTGGACGCTGGACACCGTGCCGGTGACCTCGCTGCTGAACTCGCCGAGCTCGGGCTGGCGCGTGATGTAGCGCACCGCGCCGCCCAGCGCGCCCGAGCCGTAGAGCGTGCCCTGCGGGCCTTTCAGCACCTCGACATGATCGATCTCCGACGGGCTCAAGAGGAAATTGGCGAAGATCGGCGTGTCGTTGACATAGGTCGACACGGTCGCGGCCGCCGAGACCGCGTAGTCGCCGAGCGCGGAGCTGTCGACGTTGAGGCCGCGGATGCGGATGCCGCTGACGATGTTGGCGTTGCGGTCGCCGCGGTCGACGACGGACACGCCCGGCACCGAGCGCATCAGCTCCGCCGTGTCGAGGATATGGTTCTGGTCGATCGTCTGGCCCGAGACGGAGCTGATGTTGTAGGGCACGGAGAGGATGTCCTGCGCACGATGCTGCGCGGTCACCACCACCGTCTCGATGCCGTCCGATTTGGGCTTCGGCGCGTCCGCGGCGTGGACCGCCGCGGTTCCGCCGAGCAGGATCGTCGCCAGCCTCACTCCGCGCTTCGAGTTCGAGAATATCCCGTTCATCTCAAGTTCCCCTTCCTTGCAAATCCGTCCCGCCTCTATCCGGGACGCCCCGTCTTGGACCCGTGTCCGGACCGCGCGAGCTCCAGCGGCCCGAGCGCGTCGAGCGCCGCCGAGCGCGCGCCGGGCGCGTAGGGCGGAAACGAAACGGCGTTGTCGCGAAAGCTTTTCAGCGTCTGGCCGAGCCCATGCCAGCCGCGCTCACGCACACGCGCGACATTGTCGAAATCGAGCTCGAGCGCGAAGACCTCGCGCCCCGATCCGGCCTGATGCATCACCTCGCCGCCCGGCCCGCAGACGATGGAGCGTCCGAAGCCCTGCCTGCCCGCGCCGTTGACGTTGAAGACGTAGCACTGGTTCGTCGCCGCGCTCGCGCGCGCGATGGCAAGCTCGACGTCGCGGTCGATCGTGTTGGTCAGGCTCGGATTGATCAGGATCTCGGCGCCCTGCCAGGCCAGCGTGCGCGTGGTCTCGGGGAACCAGATGTCGTAGCAGATCGACAGCCCGAAGCGGCCGGCGCCCGCGATGTCGAAGCAGCAGAAATCGCGCCCAGCCGCAACATCGCGCTCATAGGGAACGAACGGGAACATCTTGTGATAGCGCGCGACGATCTCGCCCGCGGGCGAGATCACGATCGCGGTGTTGAAGACGTCGTCGCCGAGCCGCGTGAAATGCGAGCCGGGGATGAGCCACAGCCCCGTCTCTTGCGCGAGCCTGACGAAGGCGCGTGTGGCGGGGCCGTCCTCAGCCTCCGCGAATTCGGTGCTGGCGCCGTAAGCGCAAAGCTCGCTCAGCACGAGCATGTCGAGCCAAGGCAGGCGCGCCTTCGCGGCGCGGACCTCGGCCGCGATGCGGTCGAGATTGTTGCCCTTGTCCAGATCGAGCTGGAGCCCGGCCATGGCGAAACTGCGCAACGCTTACCCCCAATCGGGACAATTCTGCGGCCCGGCGGGGCGTCGGGATAGCACCAGTTCCGGGAATTCTATGGGTCCAGATTGAAAGGTCGCAGGGCAAAAGCCAGCTATCTGGCCCTATCACGGGCGGGGATGAAAACGGCGGAATCCACCAGCCTTCCCTCCGCGTTGAACCATTCGATGCGGCCGCCCTGGATGCGCGTGCGGTAGCGGGAGACCTCGCCATAGGCCCAGTTCTCCCATTGCCGGCACCACATTCCGTCCTCGATCCACCATCGGCCGCTGTCGCGATCCTCGTTCGCATAGCCCGCGCGCCCCGCCATCCTGCCCTGGCGCAGCAGCTCGATCGTGCAGGGCTCGCCATAAACGGTCTTGTAGAGGAACGCCGAGCCGGGAAGGACGCGGCGCAGTTCGCTTGCGCCCAGCCATTTGCCTTTCTCGGGGTCGAGCCAGACGATCTTTGCCGCCGACATCTCGCGCATGAGTTCGGAAAGTGCCGCGACGCCCGCGCGGATCTTGGCCGTATCGATGCCGGTCACGCTCATGCGCAGGACGTTCGTAGGCGCGGGCGAGCTTGCGAAATGGTGGCTGACGGGCTCGATCAGCAGGCCCCGCGCCTCGGCCGCGCGCGCCAGGTCGCGTGCGTCGAGACCGTCGGGGCCATGGACCCAGAACGCGGTGCCGCCGCGCACCGGCGCGATGGCGATCGACTGCGGCAGGTAGTGGTTGAGCGCGTCGCGCAGCGCGACCATCCTTTGATGGAACACGCGGCCCAGCCGCAGCATCGTCCTGTCATAGTGGCCGAGCGAGAAGAACAGCGCGGCGATGCGCTGCGTCCCCAAGGGCGGCGGCCGCGCCGTCATGGCGCGCAGCGCGCGCGCTTCCTGGATCACGCCCGGCGAGGCGACGATGAAGCCGAGCCTGAGCCCCGACGCCAGAGCGCGGGACAAACTGCCCACATAGATGACGCGCTCGCCGCCGGGAAGACCGCGCAGCGCAGGGTAAGCGTCGTCGAGATAGTTGGTCTCGCATTCGAAATCGTCCTCGATGACGACGAAGTCCTGCTCCCTCGCCTTCGCCAGCAGTTGCGTGCGGCGCTCCATGGCCATCGTCACCGCGGTCGGCTGCTGGTGGCTCGGCGTCACGTAGACGAGGCCGCAGCCATCGACCGCCGCGCTCACGACGAGCCCGCCCTCGTCGACCGTGAGCGGCACAAGGCTCGCGCCGCGGCGCAGCAGCAACTGCCGCATCACGATGTTGCCCGGCTCCTCCACGCCGGCCTTCGTGCCGGATCCGGCCAGAAGCTCGGCGAGCAGGTTGAGCGCCTCCTCCCGCCCGCCCGTCAGCAGCACCTGGTCGGGCCGGGCCTTGATGTCGCGGCGCGGCAAGACCTTCTCGCAGATCTGCTGGATCAGCGCGGCATCGTCCGCGTCGCCGATTTCGGCGGACCATTCGTTCGCCTGACGCGCGCCCAGGGCCAGCCGCGTGGCCTCGCGCCACTCCTCGATCGGATACAGCGAGCGGTCGAAGCGGCCCTCGACGAAGGGAAAAGGATATTTCTGCCAATCGGGCGGGCAGCGATAGGCGTTCCCGGGCGCCGGCGCGGGCCTCATGCGCGCGGGCCAGTCGATGGCTTCCTCTTCGCCGACGGATTTCTCGGCACGATGGGAAAGCGCCAATCCGGGCACCATCTCGTCGTTGACGTAGAGCCCGCTGCGCTGACGCGCGATCAGATGGCCCTGCGAGACGAGCTGCTGGCAGGCGAGCACCACCGTGTTGCGTGCCACGCCGAGCTGGCGCGCCATCCGGCGCGACGAGGGAAGCCTGCGTCCCGACTGGAACGCGCCGCTCAGGATCGCGTCGATGAGCTGCTGGCAGATCTGACGCTGCAGGCCGAGCTCCGCCCGCGGATCGACGCGCAGGATCAAGTCGGGCGAGCGCGACCGGCGTGGGCGTGGGACCATGGCGCCAGTATATAGTGGCTGGCGCCTCAACCCGAAGGGCGAAGCTGCTTGCGGATTTCGGCCGCGCGGCTTGCCCCGCCTGGGCTCAAACCGCTGCGAGTCAGCCTTCGGTAGATTTCAGCACGATCACGTTCCAGGAATGCGGTTGCGCCGTCGCGTGCAGCACGCCCGCGCGCAACGAAGCCTCCATTTTCCTCGGGGCGACGGCATCCGGTTCGAGCCTGGTGTTCACAGCCTTCAGATCGTCATGGTGGAGCGTCTCGGCCGCCATCACCTCGCTCGCGCCGAAGCCGCGCAGTTCCAGGGAAATATCCATCGCCTGATCCGCCCGGTTCAGCGCGAACAGCGTGACGCGGCCGGACTCTTCGTCGTGGACAACGCTCGCCAGCAGGCAGTCGAGGTCTTGCGGCGCGGCAGCCTGGAAGCTTTCCGTCTCGATCCGGGTGCGCAGCACGTTGCCGCGACCGAAGCGCGACGCTTGCGCGAAAGGATGGAAGATGGTCTGCCGCCAAGCCGGTCCGCTTTCCTCAGTCATGATCGCGCCGATGACGTTGACGAGCTGCGCCAGGCACGCCGCCTTCACGCGGTCGGCGTTGTTCATCAGCGTGATCAACACGCCGCCGACAATCAGCGCATCCTCGAAATTGTAGACCTCTTCGATCAGCTTGGGCGCGCGCGGCCAGCCGGGCTTGCGCAAGTCGGACGGGCTATGCGCCTTGTACCAGACGTTCCATTCGTCCAGCGACAGCATGATGCGCTTGGGCGAGCGGCGCTTGGCGGCGACCGCGTCGGCGATCGCGGCGACCTCCTTGATGAAGCAATCCAGGTCCTCGATCACCGAGAAATAGGTCTTTATGTCGTCGGCGTCGTTGCGGAAATACTGGTGCAGCGAGATGAAATCGACCTGATCGAAGCAGCGCTCGAGCACGTCGTGCTCCCAATGCCCGAAGGTCGGCATCGCGCGGTTGGAGGAGCCGCAGGCGGTGAGCGTCACGCCAGGGTCGACCCAGCGCATGACCTTCGCCGTCTCCTGCGCGACGCGGCCGTATTCGGCCGCCGTCTTCTGGCAGATCTGCCACGGCCCATCCATTTCGTTGCCGAGGCACCAGAACTTGATGTCGTGCGGCGCCTCGAAACCGTGCGCGCGGCGCAAGTCGGAGTAATAGGTGCCGCCCGGATGGTTGCAGTACTCGACGAAATGGCGCGCCTCGTCCGGACCGCGCGTGCCGAGATTGACCGCGAACATCGGCTCGACATCGGCCGCCTTGCACCAGGCGATGAATTCGTTGGTGCCGAACTGGTTGGTCTCGGTCGAGCCCCAGGCGAGATCGAGCCGCGTCGGGCGCTGCGCCTTGGGACCCACACCGTCTTCCCAATTGTAGCCCGAGAGGAAATTGCCACCGGGATAGCGCACGATCGTGGCGCCCAGTTCCCTGGTCAGCGCGAGCACGTCGCCGCGGAAGCCGTTCGCATCGGCGGTCGGGTGGCCGGGCTCATAGATGCCGCCATAGACGCAGCGTCCCATATGCTCGACGAAGGTGCCGAACACACGCCGGTCCAGCGGCGAGACGATGAAATCGCGGTCGGCGACGATCCTGCTGGTCAACATGGGACACTCCGTCAAAGCAAATTGAAGAGAACGTCGTCGACGCGGCGCTGTGCGTCGGCAAGGGCCGTGTCGATGGGCTTCTGGCCCGTGATCGCGGATTCCATTTCTTCCGAGACGATCTGCTGGATGATGAACTGGCGCTGCACGCCCGGCGGCAAGGGCGTTGCGGCATCGACCAGCCCCGCGATCTCGGCACGATGCGGTAGCGCCCGCCAGCGCGCGCTGTCGATCACGTCGCGATAAGCCGGCAGATGGCCGGTGCGCGACCATTCGAAGTCATTGTCCTTCAGGAACCGCAGCAGGCGGAAGATCGCTCGCGCCTTCTCCGGACTGCGCTTGGCCGTGGGCACGACCCAGGAATGGCCATCGGCATAGGTCGCGTCGCGGCCGGGATAAAGCTGCGGATAGGGCACGACCGCATAGCCGTTCGCGAGCGGCGAGCCCGGCTGCTTCGACGCCTGCTCATAGGCGCCGATCATCCAGGTGCCGACGAGATAGACCCCGCCCTGCCCGTTCAGGAAACCGCTGGTCGCCGCGGTGTAGTCCTGGTCCTTCGAGGTCAAGCCCTCGTCGTAGATCTGCTTGAAGAGCGCGAGCACGCGATGGGCCTGCGGCGTGCTCAGCCGGATGTGATGCGGATCGGGGAAGATGACCGCGTTCTGCTGCATCAGGAACGTGAACAGGTTGCGCGCATAGGCCGCCGGCTCGTTGACCATCGATTGCAGCAGATAAGGCTTGCCGGTGGCGCGCTTGAACTGGCGCGCCTGGGCCAGCAGCTCTTCGGGGCTGTGCGGCAGCACCGGCTTGCCGCCCTGCACCAGACCCGCGGCGCGGAACAGGTTCATGTCGATCTGCCAGAGCGGCGCCCAATTGTCGAAAGGCAGCGCATAGACATGGCCGCTCCGCGTCACGCCCTCGCGCGCGGCGCGCGTGAAGCTCGCGGGCGCCACGCCGACGGAACGCAAGCCTTCGTCCAGCGGCATGATCAGCCGGCGCTGCGCGTAATCCGAGATCACCGATTGATGCATGGTCACGAGGTCCGGCGGATCGCCGGCCGCGAGCTCCGCGGAAAGCTGGTCGTAGCCCGGCCAATAGACGACGTTGACCTTGACGCGGATGTCGGGGTTCTCGGCGTTGAACTTGTTGATCAGCGTAGTGACGATGCCGCATTCGCCTTCCGCCGCCGCGACATCGGTGGAATTGCCGTATTCGGCGTCGCAGGCGCCGAAGAAGCGCTGCAGCGTGATCTGGACGGGGCCCGCCTGCTTCGGCGCGCAGCCCAGGAGCGCGGCGAGCATCGCCAGACAGGCAAGCGCGCGCGCCATCACGCCGCCGCCCGCGACACGCCGGCCACGATGTAGCGCTGGAAGATCACATAGACGATCAGGATCGGCACGCTCGCGAACACCGCCTGCGCCATGAGGAAGCCGAGCCCGTTGGTCTGCGCGAAATTCATCTGCGACGAGGCGACGCCGACGGTGAGCGTGTACATGTCGGAATTGGTCGCTGAGATCAGCGGCCACCAATAATCGTTCCAGGTCGCAAGGAACGTGAAGATGCCCAGCGTCGCCTGCGCCGGCAGCGACAGCGGCAGGAGGATCTTCCAGAACGTGCGGAACCGCGAGGCGCCGTCGAGCCACGCCGCTTCCTCGAGCTCCCTGGGCATGGCGCGGAAATACTGGGTCATCAGGAACACGCCGAAGGGCGCGGCTAGCCCCGGGAAGATCAGTCCGCCATAGGTGTTGTGGAGCGACAGCGCGCTGAACATCTGGTGGCGCGCGATGATCACCGATTGCTCGGGGATGGCGAGGCCGAAGAGCACCAGGACGAAGATGATGTCGCGCCCGGGAAAGCGCAGCCGCGCGAAGCCGTATCCGGCGAGCGACGACAGCGCCAGCACGCCGAACGTCACGCCGAGCGAGACGATGGTGCTGTTGAGCAGCCATCCGAACACGGCGGAATGTCCGAAGATGTCGGCATAGTTCTGCAGCGTGTAAGGCGGCGCGAACGCCGTGCCCGTGCCGCGCAGCAGCTCCGCATTGGGCTTGAGCGACAGAAGCAGCGTCCACAGCAGCGGCGCGGCCATGATGAGGGCTGCGAGCGCCAACGCCGCCGTCGCGGCGATGCGGCCAGGACTGTGGCGCGTCTGCCCCATCGTCAGCTCCGTCCCCGCGAGGCGAGGTACTGCGTCATCGCCGCCGCCAGGATGATGCAGAACAGGATCTCCGACGCAGCGGCGGCATAGCCGATGTCCCAGCGCTGGAAGCCGATCTGGTAGATGAAGAGCACGATCGGCAGCGAGGCGTTGTTGGGGCCGCCCAAGGTCATGATCTGTGCCTGGCCGAAGAGCTGGAACTGCAGGATGATCTCGATGACCACGACGACGAGCGCCGTACGCCGGATGGACGGCAGCGTGACGCGCCACAGTGTGCGCCACCATCCCGCATTGTCGAGCGCCGCCGCCTCGTAGAGGTCCTTCGGCACCTGCTGCAGCGCGGCCAGGAACAGCATCATCGGCAGACCGATGCACCACCAGACCGTGGTGAGCGCGACGGCCGGCATGGCGAGACGCGCGTCGCTGAGGAACGGCACGGAAGGCAGGTGCAGGGCGGCGAGAAGATCGGCGATCAGCCCGCCGTCGGGAACCAGCACCATGCGCCAGATCAACGTCACGATGGTGACCGACAGCACGGAAGACGAGAAGAACAGCCCGCGCAGCACAGCCGAGCGCCGCGTGCCGTTGTTGAGCGCGAGCGCGAGCGCCAGCCCGATCACCGTCAGCGCCGGCACGGTCAGAAGCACGAAATAACAGGTGTTCCAGACCGCCTTGCGGAAGACGTCGTCCTTCAAGAGCCGCGCGTAATTCTCGAAGCCGATGTATTGCGAGCCGCCGAAGAGGTCGGCCTTGTGCAGGCTGAGCCAGATCCCGGACACGAGCGGATAGACGAGCAGCACGAGGAACACGAGCAGATAGGGCGCCACGAACAAGAGGCCGCTCAGCGCCTCGCCCGATGTCGCGTCGCGTGTGCGCGCCCTCATGCCGGCGCCGCCTTCAGGTTCCGGCCGTCGGGGCCGAACAGATGTCCGGCTGCGGCGTCGAGCACCAGTCCGGTCTTGTCGCCGGCGCGGGCCGCGCATCCACTGCCGCCGAGCGCCACGACGCGGTCGCCGCCCGCGAGAGCGAGATAGAGATGGGTCTTGTCGCCGAGGAACTCCACGAACTCGACCGTCGCGTTCGTATCGCCCGCATCGGGCGCGCAAAGCCGGATCGCTTCGGGCCGCAGTCCCAGGCGCAGGGCGCCACCCTTGATCGCCGATGCGGGCAGCGACGTCTCCAGCAGCGTGCCGTCGCCGAGCGCCACGCGCGCGAACGCGCCGGCAGATGGCGACAGCGCCACGGGAAGGATGTTCATCGCCGGAGAGCCGACGAAGGTGGCGACGAACTCGGTCGCGGGGCATGCATAGATCTCCAGCGGCGTCCCGATCTGCTCGATGCGTCGCTGGTTCATCACCACGATGCGGTCGGCAAGGCTCATCGCCTCGGTCTGGTCGTGGGTGACGAAGATCATCGCGGTCTTGATGCGCCGGTGCAGGCCCGCGATCTCCTGCCGCGTGCGGCTGCGCAGCGCCGCGTCCAGGTTCGACAGCGGCTCGTCGAACATGAAGACCTTGGGCTCCTTGACGATGGCGCGGCCGATGGCGACGCGCTGGCGCTGGCCGCCCGAAAGCTCCGCCGGCTTGCGGTCCAGCAGATGCTCCATCTCCAGCATCCGCGCCGCCTGGGCGATGCGCCGGTCGATCTCCGCCCGCGCCGTGCCGATATTGACCAGGCCGAACGCCATGTTCTCGCGCACGCTCATATGCGGATAGAGCGCGTAGCTCTGGAACACCATCGCCACGCCGCGCTTGCCGGGCGCCAGCCGGTCGACGCGCGCGCCGTCGATCAGGATCTGGCCCTCATCGATGGTCTCAAGTCCCGCGATCGCGCGCAGCAGCGTCGACTTCCCGCAGCCCGACGGGCCGAGCACGACGAGAAGCTCGTCGGCGCCGATCTCGAGCGAGACGTCGTCCAAGACCGGCGTGTCGCCGAAGCGCTTGCTGACGTTGCGCAGCGCAAGACCGCTCACGTCCTCCCTCCCCTTCCCGTCGCGCGGATCAGTGATTGTGACGCGGGATGCCCTTCGTCCGCGCGATGCGCTGATATTTCACCGCCGGCTCGAGGACGGCGCCGGTCGACATCTGGCCGATCGTGCCGCGCTGCATCTCCTGCCACGGCGTCTGGCTGGCAGGATAGGCGTAGCCGCCGGCCGCTTCGAGGGCCTTGAGCCGCGTCTCGAGCTCGCCGTCGGCCAGAAGCACGTTCACCTCGCCCTTGCGCAGATCCACGCGCACGCGGTCGCCGGTCGCAAGCACCGCGAGCCCGCTGCCGATCGCCGCCTCGGGCGAGGCGTTGAGGATCGACGGCGAACCCGACGTGCCCGACTGGCGGCCGTCGCCGATGCAGGGCAGGACATGGATGCCCTGCGCGATGAGCTGCACCGGGGCGCGCATGTTCACCACCTCGGCGCCGCCGGGATACCCTATGGGGCCGGTGCCGCGCATGAAGAGGATGCAGCGCTCGTCGATGTCCAGCGCCGTATCGTCGATGCGCGCGTGATAATCCTCCGGGCCGTCGAAGACGATGGCGCGGCCTTCGAACGCTTCCGGGTCCTTCGGGTTCGAGAGATAGCGGTCTCGGAACTCCTTGGAGATCACGCTCGTCTTCATGATCGCGGAGTCGAAGAGATTGCCGCGCAGCACCAGGAAGCCGGCCCTCTCGCTCAGCGGACGCGCGAAGGGCCGGATCACCGCCTCGTCGTGGATCACGGCGCCGGCGCAGTTCTCGCCGATGGAGCGGCCGTTGGCGGTGAGCGCGCCTTCGGCGATCAGCCCGTTCTTCATCAATTGGGAAACGACGGCCGGCACGCCGCCGGCGCGATAGAAGTCCTCGCCCAGATATTCGCCGGCAGGCTGCAGGTTCACGAGCAGCGGGATGTCGTAGCCGTGGGTCTGCCAGTCGTCGATGGAGAGCTCCACGCCGATATGGCGCGCGAGCGCGATCAGGTGCAGCGGCGCGTTGGTCGAACCGCCGAGCGCGGAATTGACGCGCACGGCGTTGAGGAAGGCGTCGCGCGTGAGGATGTCCGATGGCTTGCGGTCGGCATGGATCATCTCGACGATCTGCTTTCCCGTCAGATAGGCGCATTCCTGCCGGTCGCGATGCGGCGCCGGGATCGCAGCCGATCCCGGCAGTGACATGCCGAGCGCCTCGGCGAGGCTGTTCATCGTCGTCGCCGTTCCCATCGTGTTGCAATAGCCGGTCGAGGGCGCGGCGGACGCGACCAGCTTGATGAACTGGATACGGTCGATCTCGCCGGCGGCGAAGCGCTCGCGCGCCTTCCACACCACTGCGCCGGAACCGATGCGCTTGCCCTCGGCCCAGGCGCTGATCATCGGCCCGACCGACAGCGCGATGGCCGGGATGTCGACCGTCGCCGCCGCCATCAGGCAGGCCGGCGTCGTCTTGTCGCAACCCGTCGTCAGCACCACGCCGTCGATGGGATAGCCGTAGAGGATCTCAACCAGGCCCAGATAGGCGAGATTGCGGTCGAGGCCGGCGGTGGGGCGCTTTCCGGTCTCCTGGATCGGATGGACCGGAAACTCGATCGGCACGCCGCCGGCATCGCGGATGCCGTCGCGCACGCGCTCCGCCAGCACCAGATGATGCCGGTTGCAGGGCGAAAGATCCGAGCCCGTCTGCGCGATGCCGACGATGGGCCTGCCCGATTGGAGCTCTTCGAGGGTCAGGCCGAAATTCATGTAACGCTCGAGATAGAGCGCGGTCATGTCGGTGTTGTCGCGGTCGTCGAACCAGGCTCTTGAGCGCAGCCGACGGGTTGACGCTGGCGAGGTCATGGAGAGTATCCGCTCAAGTGCCGGCTCCGCTCAGAATCCGCCCGCACAGGCATGGCAAAGCCGGCACGCTTCACGCAAGACCTCGAACGAAACAACCCCTGACGCTCCTCCCGATTTACTCAGACAAATTCGCATATCACCCCCACATTGGCAAGGCGCATCGAGGTTAAGATGCTGGCCGCAAGCGCAATTGTCTGATTTAATCGCGGCGCGACGGATGGGCAGGCAATGTCGAAATTCAGACTTATTCGTATCATCGCAGCAATCGCGCTGTCGCTGGCGGGCGCCATGCCCGCCCACGCGGCCGGTCCCGCCAAAGCGCCGTTCGGGCGCGTGGGAGACAAGACGGTGGACGCCTACACGCTGAGGAACCGGCACGGGATCGAAGCGAAGGTCATCACCTGGGGCGCGACACTGGTCTCGCTCATCGCCCCCGACCGGCACGGCAAGCTCGCCAACGTCGTGCTGGGCTTCGACAGCCTCGATCCTTATCTGAAAGGCGTGCCCTATTTCGGCGCGACGGTGGGACGCTATGCCAACCGCATCGCGCATGGCCGCTTCACGCTGGACGGCAAGACCTATCAATTGCCGCTGAACGACGGGCCGAACAGCCTGCATGGCGGCACCAAAGGTTTCGACAAACGTCTGTGGACGGCCGAGAAGCAGCCGGGCGAAGCGGTGCGGCTGACCTATGTCAGCGCGGACGGCGAAGAGGGCTATCCGGGCACGCTCACCGCGCATGTCACCTACCGGCTCGGCGACGACGACACGCTGAGCATCGAATTTACGGCGACGACAACCGCGCCGACGCCGGTCAATCTCGCCAATCATGCCTATTTCAACCTGACGGGCGATTTCACGCGCCCGATCCTCGACCATGTCCTGCGCATCGACGCCGCGCGCTTCACGCCCGTCGACGCGACGCTCATCCCCACCGGCGAGCTTCGCGCCGTGGGCGGCACGCCGTTCGATTTCCGAAAAGCCGAGCGCATCGGGAGCCGGATCGAGAACAAGGACGAGCAGCTCGCACGCGGCCATGGCTACGACCACAATTGGGTCCTCGACAAGCCGTCGCCCGGGGCGATGAGTTTGGCCGCGGTGCTGAGCGACCCGGCGAGCGGGCGCGCGATGGAAGTGCGCACGACGCAGCCCGGCCTGCAATTCTATTCGGGCAATTTCCTCGACGGGAAACCCGCAGGCGCGGGCACGGTGTTCCAGCACCGCACGGGCCTGTGCCTGGAGACGCAGCATTTCCCCGATTCCCCGAACCAGCCCGCGTTCCCGTCCACGATCCTGCGCCCGGGCGAGACCTATTCCGAAAAGACCGCGCTGACGTTCAAGACGTCGAAGTGAACCAAAGCCGTTTCTGACTGAGATAGAGCGCCGCATCCTCCTCCATTCACCATGGCCGCCCCCCGGGACCGCGCCGAAGGCGCGGCCCGAGGGCAAGCTCTCGAGGCGGCCACCCAGCCAGCGAGCGTCAGCGAGCGAAAAGACTCTGTTTGCGCCCGCGCCGATACGCTGCCGCTATCGGCCGGGCGCGCTGGGTGGCCGGGTCAAGCCCGGCCATGGTGAGTTGTTGTGGTTGCAGGTGACAGCCGATAGAGCCCCGCGCCGTGCGGTGGCAATATAGGGGCAAAGACGTCGCGATGGGCCCCGAGATCGCGCCGCTCCCAGAGATCGCGCACGCGCGCATGCCCCAAGACCGGTATCGACACGGGCGCGGCCGCGTCGCCAAGATTGAACAGCGCCATGCAGCGCTCGCCGTCGAGCGTCGCCGTCCATGCGGCTTTGGCCGCATCGCGAAACAGCTCGCGCGGCTCCTCGCCCTTTTGGTTGAGGGCCAGAACCTCATCGTTGGCGAGCAGCGACTCCGTGGCGCCGTCGAGCTTGCGCAAATCCCCGCCCATGATGAGCGGCGAGCGCGCGATGCACCACAGCGTCATCACCGCGCGCTGCTCGTCGCGGCTGAAGCGCGTCATGCGCTTGCCCATCTCGAGCTGGCCAAAGGGCAGCATGTCGGCGTCCGGCCACGCGCCCGACCGGGCGAGCGGCGCCCAGTGCTTCAGGCGCTCGAACTGCTCGATCACCGCGGGCCAGGTGTCCCAGAAATCGTCGCTGATGCGCCACATATTGGCGTTGTGCGCGACATCGCCCGCTTCCGCGAGCGGCGTCTCCCCCGGCGACAGCGACAGGATCATGGGCCGTCCGCAGGCGTCGATGGCGTGGCGCACGGCATGGATCTCGGCCGCGTTGCGCGCATAGGGCCGGCTCATGTCGTCGGCCTTGATGAAATCCGCGCCCCAGGAGGCGTAGAGCCCGAAGACGGAGTCGTAATACGCCTGCGCGCCGGGCCTGGTCATGTCGATGCCGTACATGTCCGTGTTCCACGGGCACACATTGACGCGATCGGCGATGTCGCCCGCGCGATATGACGTGCCGAGGATCGGCAGGTTGCGGTCGGCCGCTTGGCGCGGCACGCCGCGCATCATGTGGATGCCGAACTTCAAGCCCAGGCCATGGACGTAATCCGCGAGCGGCTTGAACCCGGCGCCGTTCGCCGCTGAAGGAAAGCGGTTGGGCGCGGGCAGCAGCCGTCCCCATTCATCCATCGCGAGCGCAGCGCCCTTGCGATAGTCGTAGCTGTTCGCACCCGGTTCGTACCATTGGATGTCGATGGTGAAGACGTCGTAGCCGTGCGGCAGCAGGCGCTCTGCCATGATCCGCGCATTGGTGCGGGCTTCGTCCTCCCGGATCGCAGGCCCGAAACCATCCCATGAGTTCCAGCCCATCGGCGGGCGCGGCGCCAGGGCATGGAAGTCGTCCGCGGCGCGTGCGCGTCGCAGCAGCAGCGGGCTCGCTGCGGCCGCGGCCATCGCATCGCGGCGCGTGAGAAGCATCTACTGCAACGTCAGCACGACCACCGACTTGGCCGGCAGGGTCAGTGAAAGCTTGCCGCCGCCGAGCGATGCGCCCGTGAAGGGAACGGGACGGATCGCATTCGGCGCGTCGAAGGTGTTGCGCGCGTCCATCGCGGAGGCGGTGAGGATCTCGCCGCTCACCTTGGCGACGTTCACCCCATCGATCGCCACCGTCACCGGCATCGCATGGCCGGGATCGAGATTGACCAGGGCCACGACGATCCTGCCGTCGCTCGTACGCGCCGCCGAGACGCTGATCGACGGCACCGAGACGGCGCCCAGCTTGTAGTCGGGCGTCTGAAGGTCGGCGGGAAGAAGGGTCGCGTCCTGGAACGGCCGGAACATGTGGAAGACGTGATAGGTCGGCGTCAGCACCATCTTCGGGCCGTCGGTCAGGATCATCGCCTGCAGGACGTTGACCATCTGCGCGATGTTGGCCATGCGCACGCGGTCGGCGTGACGGTGGAAGATGTTGAAGTTCAGCGCCGCGACCAGCGCGTCGCGCAGCGTGTTCTGCTGATAGAGGAAGCCCGGCTCGCGCCCGCCTTCCGGATCGTACCATGTGCCCCATTCGTCGACGTCGAAGGCGAGCTTCTTCCCGGGATCGTACTTGTCCATCACCGCGCTGTTCTGCGCGATGAAGCCGTCCATGCGCAGCGTGTGGGCTAGGGTCGAGATCCACTGATCCTCGCCGAATCCGGTCGCGGGGCCCTTGCTCTCCCATTTGTCGCCGGGGATCGTGTAGTAGTGGAACGTCACCGCGCCGATGTCGCGATGCACCTGCGAGGTCAGCGTCTCCGCCCATGACGTGTCGTTGTCGTTGCCGCCGCTGGCCACGATGACGGGCCGGGCGCCGCGGGGGGCCTTGAGGAAATTCGCATACTGCTTGAAGAGATCGGCATAGCGGGCTGGCGTCATGTCGCCGCCGCAGCCCCAGGCTTCGTTGCCGACCGCGAAATAGGCGATTCTCCAGGGCGCGGGATGGCCGTTGCGCGCGCGCTCGGCGGTCAGCGCGGTCGGCTTGTCCGACGTCATGTATTGCAGCCATTCGGCCATCTCCGCCGGCGAGCCGGTGCCGAGATTGGCGTTGATATAGGCGTCGGCGCCGATCATCTGCGCAAAGTCGAGGAATTCATGCGTGCCGAACGCGTTGCTCTCCGGCACGCCGCCCCAATTGGTGTTCAGCGTCACCGGCCGCTTGGCGCGCGGCCCGATGCCGTCGCGCCAGTGATATTCGTCGGCAAAGCAGCCGCCCGGCCAGCGCACGACCGGCACGTGCAGGTCGCGCAAGGCTGCTACGACGTCGTTGCGGAACCCGCGCGTGTTGGGGATCTTCGACCGCTCGCCCACCCACACGCCTTCATAGATGCCGCGGCCGAGATGCTCCGCGAACTGGCCATAGATGTGACGGTCGATCACAGGCCCTGGATGATCGGCATGGATCGTGGCGATGGCGGCCTGAGGCGCATCCGCGGCGCGCGACGCGGGCGCGGCCAGCAGGAGAAGAATCGCAACGGCCCGTACGCGCATCACAAGCATCCTTTCTAGAGGATCACCGACGGCCAGCCGTCCGGCGTCCAGCCGATGGGTGAGACGCGCAGCGTCGGCACCCCGCCGTTCTGCGCGTCATAGGCGTGATAGACGAGATAATAGCGCTCGCCGTCGCGGCACACCGATTGTCCGCCGGGGCCTTTGTAGCGGTCGTTGCCGACGAGGATCTGCTGGCCGTAGCCGTGCATCATCTCCTTGCCGTCGGGCCCGAGATACGGCCCCAGCACGTCCTTCGAGCGGCCCGCGACGATGTTGTAGTCGCTCTTCGCGCCGCGGCAGCAGAAGTCGAACGAGACGAACAGGTAGTAATACCCGCCGTGCTCGGTCATGTACGGCGCTTCGATGGCGTCGGGCGGTTGCGGGCGCCACGCCAGCGACTGCACGGCTGCACCCGATGCGGGCTTGCCCGTGTCGGGATCGAGCGAGATGATCTTGATGCCCGTCCAGAAGCTGCCGAAGCACAGCCAGTGCTTGCCGTCGCGGTCGATGAAATGGCTGGGGTCGATGCAGTTGTACTTGTCGAACGTGTCGGACGACAACACCAGCCCCTGGTCCTGCCAGGCATAGCCCTGTGCCGCGGGGTCGAGCGTCGTGTTGGTCGCGAGCCCGATCACCGAATGATTGGAGCCGAAGGTCGAGACCGCGTAATAGAGATGATAGCGCCCGTTGAAGAAGGAGACGTCCGGCGCCCAGATTCCTTTCGTGCCCGAAACGGCGTCCTGCGCCCATTTCGGGATCTCGGGAAACACGCTGCCGCCGCGCGTCCATTTCGCGAGATCCTTCGACCGGCGCCATGGGATCAGCCCGTTGTCCGAACCGCTGGGCCCCGTGCTGAAGACATAGTAGGTGTCGCCCTGCTTGATCATGCAGGGGTCGTGGACGGGCGTGGTGTCGCCCGTCATGCGATCGTTTATCACGCCGCCGAAGCTTCGCGGCGCGACCGCTACGCCGCCGAGCGCGAGCGCCGACAGGATGACGGCGCGGCGGTTGAATCCCGGATCAACCATCGTTTCCACACTCCCTGAACAAAGATGGCCGGCCGCCCAAACGGACAACCGGCCACCTTTCACGCGACTACCCCCCGGTCAATAGCGGAACCGGATACCCACGGAGACCGTCTGATCGAAACGGCGTGTGTCGCGCGGGAATTCCGGGCTGCCGAAATAGTCCTGATAGTAGGAGTTGAGCAGGTTCGTCGCATCCACGGTCGCGGTGAAGTGCTCGTTCAGCTGATAGCTCGCGGACAGGTCGAGCCAGGGCTGCGCCTTGGCGAAGATCGTCTGGGGCTGGACGCCGCCGCCCGGTGCCGGACCGACATCGAACCCGTCGCGCCAGTTGTAGGCGGCGCGCAGCGAGACCGGGCCCTTCTCGTAGATGCCGACCAGGTTGTACGACCATTTCGAGATGTTCTGGAAATTGCCGTCGACGAAGGTCGCGTTCGCCTGCGCGCCGAGCCCGCTGAACGGCCCCGGCAGGAAGGTGAAGAACTGCGTATAGCCGACTTCCACGCCGTCGATGTGGCCCGAAGGCGCGTTGACCGGTTGGGTGATGTTATAGGTGATGTTGTTGATGGTCTGCGTGAACGACGCCTGCTGGATATAGCCGTCGATCTGGCGATAGAACACGGCGCCGGTCAGGACGTCCGTCGGATTGAAGTAATATTCCAGCGAAAGATCGACGTTGTCCGACTTGACGGATTTAAGGTTCGGATTGCCTTCGGAACCCGAGCCCAGCAGCGTCGCCGTCGAATCCTGCAGCGAAAGGCCGGGGTTGAGCTGCGCGAAGGTCGGATGCGTGACCGTCTGGCTCGCCGCGAACCGCAGGAACAGATCGTCCTCAAGCCGCAGGCGGGCGTTCAGGCTGGGCAGCCAGTCGACGGTGTTCGCGCTGTTGTCGGTCGGCAAGTATGTATAGAGGAAGTTGCCCCCATTGTTCGTGATGACCGTCGTGAAACCCTTCTTGTCCGCGTCCGTATCGACGACGCGCAAGCCGACATTGCCGTCGAGGGGAAGCGAGCCGATGTCGAAGCCGAAATTCGCCTTCACATAACCGGCATAGCTCTGTTCACGGTCGGAGAAGGTCTGCGACGGATCCGCGGGCGGCGGAGCCGCCGACTGGCCGAACTCCCTGCGCAAGGCGCCGATGTAGCCGTTGAGCCAATTGGGGTCGGCATCCATCCATTGCGCGATGCCGAACTTGCCGTCGAACTGGCTGCCGTTGGTCAGATGATAGGGCGTTCCCGGAAGCGACGGATCGTTCAGCGCGACGATGCCGCCGCTGTTGGGGAATCCGCAGGCCGGAGAATTGTCCTTCAGAAGCTGGTACTGATATTGCGAGCTTCCCGGATCGGCGAAGGCGCCGCAGTCCAGGCCGCTGCCGTTGTCCTGGTGGTTCTGGGCATAGCGGTTGCCGTAGCGCACACCCGCATCGATCGACCTGATGAAGCTCGTCTCGCCCATGTCGTATTTGAGATCGCCGCGCAAATCGAATTCGTTGCCGGTCTGCTTCGCCCACTGGTCGTAGAACTGGCGCATGAACATCTGACTCGGATCGGTCACGTTGCTGCTCGTGACGTTCATGTAGGGCGTGCCCGTGCCGTGATAGTTGAAATCGGCCGTATAGGTGCCCGGATCGTAATGGGTGTCGAGGATGTAGCCGGTCTGGGAGAACTTGCTGTCGGTGTAGTCGGCTTCCGTCGACAGCGTGAGCGCGCCGTTCGTCCAGTTCGCGCCCGTCGCGACCTGATAGGTGTCCGTCTTCGGCACGAAGGACTGGTCGCTCGTCAGATCGTAGCAGCCGCCGGTCACCGTCTTCACGAGATCAGTTCCGGGAAACACCGTGGCGGTGGCCGCGTTGGCGCAGATCCACGGCAGCCCGACGAAGAAATCGACGTTGTTCGGATCGCGATAGCGCGTGGCGAAGACCTCGGCGTAGACCTGTGTCGCGTCGTTCGGCGCCCATTGGAAGGCGACGTTCGCCGCTTCGCGCTGGCGGTTGCCGTTGATCGACTGCGCACCTTCGGTCAGCGGCACGAAGGCCACGCCGTTAAGGCCGGTGGATCCCTGGACCGGACCGATCGCCTGGGTGTCGATGTAATTGTCCAGGATCTCTTCCTTGTAGTGGTCCTGGCGGAACGACAGGTCGACCAGAAGTCCCATCTCGCCGATGCCCGTATTCCAGCGGTTGCTGATCAGGAAGCTGCCATCGGGGTCCGTATGATTGGACAGCGAGCTGTGCGTGCCGTGCACCGTGCCGCCGATCTCCAGCCCGTCGAAGTCGAACGGCCGATGCAGGCGAACGTCGATCAGACCGGCGATGCCGCCTTCGATGTCGTCGGCGCGGGAGGATTTCTCGACATCGACGCGCGCCAGGAGTTCGGCGGGGATGTCCTGCAGCGTGACGAAGCGACCGGTGGAGGTGAACACCTCGCGCCCGTTGAGCAGAGTGGCGATATCCGGCAAGCCGCGGATCAGGAGCTGATTGGCCTCTGCAGCGTTGCGGCTGATCTGGACGCCGGTGACGTGCTGCAGCGCCTCGATGACGTTGTTGTCCGGCAGCTTGCCGATGTCCTCGGCGACGATCGAGTCGATCATCTGGTCGGACTTCTTCTTGGCGTCGATCGCACCCTTCACGCTGGCACGGACGCCGGTGACGACGACTGTCTCGATCCCGTCGGGCTGAGACGGCTGCGCGGCCTGCTGCGCGTATGCCGGCGCAAAGCTGGAAATGACGACATAAGCCGCCGAAAACGCCAAAGCGCTTCGCAATTTCATGATTTCGCCTCCCCTACGCGCGACTCCGCTGTTTGGCGTACGCGCTTATAACTCAGACAATATGTGAGTCCGCCGGAGGGCGCAAGACGTGCCTGGATATTGTCTGAGTTTTTTGCACAATGCGGAGAATTGTGGCCTTTGCGCCACTTGCCGGTCTATCATCGCAATTGGACAAGCCAACCGGCGAGCGGTACAAAAATTATGTAAAAACCGGGACTTACTCGCGCCATGCCTGAACCGAAGACCGCCGTCCGCACGAAAGCGCTTCGGCTGCATGGCACCATTGCGCGCAAGCTCGGCATCGCGATCGTGTCGGGACGGTACAAGCCCGGCGATCTGCTGGACGGCGAGATCGCGTCCAGCGAGCAATTCGCGGTTTCGCGCACGGCCTATCGCGAGGCGGTGCGAATCCTTGCGGCGAAAGGCCTGGTCGATGCGCGCCCAAAGGTCGGCACGCGAATCAACCCGCAGACGAAATGGAACCTGCTCGATCCCGACGTGCTGGACTGGACCTTTGAATCCGAGCCGGATATCGCCCTTCTGAACAGCCTTTTCGAGTTGCGCAACATGGTGGAATCGGCCGCAGCCGGTCTCGCGGCCACGCGCCGCTCCGCCGCCCATCTCAAGGCGATGCGTGCCGCGCTCGAAGGCATGTCCAAGCACACGCTCGCGACCGCGGCCGGCAGGCAGGCCGATCTCGACTTCCATGCCACGCTCCTGGCCGCGACCGACAATCCCTTCATCATCTCGCTCACCAACGGCGTGAGCGCCGCGATCAGCACGACGACGATGTTCAAGCAGCGCGCCCGGCCGTTGCGGCGCGACCCGCTGCCCGACCATCTCAAGGTGTTCGAGGCGATCGCCGAACGCGATCCCGGAAAGGCCGAGAAGGCGATGAGCGAACTCATCGAGCTGGCGCGCATGGACACGCCGATCTCGCGCCGCCAGAAGAGCCGTCAGGCCGGCTGACCCGCAACAAAAAAGGGCTGACTTATTGTCTGAGTTATCCTAGGCTCCGGGTCCGATCGTCCTGAAAGCGGTTTCATGCCCCTGACCGGCCAGTTCATCATCGGCTTCAAGCGCGTCGCGGCCGGTGAGACCTTCCGCGCCAACGGCGCCGACGCCGATTTCAGCATCGCCGGCAAGGCAGAGGTGGAACGCGCTTGCGCACTCGCCGATTCCGCGTTCGACGATTTCCGAAAAGTCGACCTGGAGACGCGCGCGCGGTTCCTCGAGCTTTGCGCCGACAAGATCATGGCGTTGGGCGACGAATTGCTCGAACGCGCCGGCGCCGAGACCAACCTGCCCCGCGCCCGGCTCGAAGGCGAGCGCGGACGCACGGCGGGACAGCTTCGGCTGTTCGCGCAGGTGGTCCGGCAAGGCGACTTTCTGGGCGTGCGCATCGATCCGGCGCTGCCTGAGCGCAAGCCCCTGCCCCGCGCCGATATCCGCCAGAGGAAAATCCCGCTGGGCCCTGTGGCGGTGTTCGGCGCGAGCAACTTTCCCCTCGCCTTCTCCGCGGCCGGCGGCGACACCGCTTCGGCGCTGGCCGCAGGATGCCCCGTGATCGTCAAGGCGCATCCGTCGCATCCCGGCACGTCCGAACTCGCGGCCGGCGCGATCAGCGATGCCGCGAAAGCCTGCGGCCTGCCCGATGGCGTCTTCTCGCATTTGGCCGGGCCTTCCAACGAATTGGGAGCGGCGCTGGTCCAGGATCCGCGCATCAAGGCGGTCGGCTTCACCGGCTCGCGCGCGGGAGGCCTTGCGCTGATGAAGCTCGCCGCTTCGCGGCATGAGCCCATTCCTGTTTATGCCGAGATGAGCAGCGTCAATCCGGTCGTTCTCCTGCCGGCCGCGCTGAAGGCGCGCGCCGAAGCGCTAGCGGCCGGCTTCGCGGCTTCGCTGACCTTGGGTGTCGGACAGTTCTGCACCAATCCCGGGCTCGTCTTCGCGATCGATGGCGCCGATCTGGATCGCTTCGTGGCGACCGCGGCAGAAGCGATAGCCAAGGCCGCGCCGGGCCGGATGCTGTCGCCGGCGATCTGCGCGAACTACGGCGCAGGCATCGCGCGGCTCGGTTCCCATCCGCGCGTCTCGCAGATCGCGCGCGTGACGGCAGAGGAAAACCTGGCCGGCGCGGCGCTGTTCCAGACGAGCGCCGGTGACTTCCTGGCGCATCGCGCGCTGGAAGAAGAAGTGTTCGGCCCCTCCTCGATTATCGTACGCTGCCGCGATCTCGCCGAGCTCGCGGCAGCCTTGAGCGGGCTCGAAGGCCAGCTCACTGCGACATTGCATCTGGACGCGCAGGATCACGCCGACGCGGCCGCGTTGCTGCCGGTGCTGGAAAAGGGAGCGGGCCGCGTTCTCGCCAACGGCTGGCCGACGGGCGTCGAGGTCTCGCCCGCGATGGTGCATGGCGGGCCGTTCCCGGCCACGTCGGATACGCGCACCACCTCGGTCGGCACGCTCGCGATCGAGCGGTTCCTGAGACCGGTCTGCTATCAGGACATCCCGGGCGATTTGCTGGCGCCGGAATTGGCCAACGGCAATCCGCTCGGGCTGCGCCGCATGATCGACGGAAAGTTCGTGTCGCCATGACGCTGCGTTTGATCCAACTGGACGACGGCATAGCTGCAGCCATCGACGGCACGCGCGCATGGCGCGTGAAGGGTGCTGCGACGATCCATGCGCTGGCGAGCGCCGCGATCGCGGCGAAAGCGACGCTGGCCGGCATGGTAGAGCAGGCCGGACGCGGGGAAGACATCGACCTTCTCGACGCCTTGAACGCCGGGCGCATCCTTTCGCCCGCGAGCCACCCCGATCCCGCGCGCATCTTCCTGACCGGAACGGGGCTGACCCATCTGGGCTCGGCGGACGCGCGCGACCGGATGCACGCCAAGGCGCATGCCGAGGATGCGACCGATTCCATGAGGATGTTCCGCTTGGGATTGGAGGGCGGCAAACCGGCGCAAGGCGAAACCGGCGTGCAGCCGGAATGGTTCTACAAGGGCGACGGAAGCAGCATCGTGGCTCCCGAACAGCCCCTGCCGTCGCCGGATTTCGCGCTGGACGGCGGCGAAGAGCCCGAGATCGCCGGGATCTATCTGATCGCAGCGGACGGAACGCCGTTCCGGCTGGGTTTCGCGCTCGCCAACGAGTTCTCCGATCACGTCACGGAGCGGACGAACTATCTCTATCTCGCCCATTCCAAGCTCAGGCCCGCATCGCTCGGCCCCGAGCTGCTCACCGGCGAGTTGCCCTCCGACATCCGGGGCCACGTGCGCGTGCGGCGCGAAGGGCGGCCGATCTGGGAAAAGCCGTTCCTCACCGGCGAAGCGAACATGTCGCATCACATCGCCAATCTGGAGCACCATCACTTCAAATATGCGCTGTTCCGCCGGCCGGGCGACCTGCATGTGCATTTCTTCGGCACGGCGACGCTGTCCTTCTCGGACGGCGTCAAGGCGCGCGACGGCGACGTCTTCGAGATCGAAGCGCCGCCTTTCGCGCTGCCGCTGCGCAATCCTTTGCAGACAGTGCCGTCGCCGGACACGACGGTACGGCACCTTTGAACGACGCTTCCATATAAAGAGAAGCGAGGGGAGGACTATCGGTGAACCCGGTTCGCATCGGGCTGGTCGGCGTCGGCAAGATCGCGCGCGACCAGCATATCCCTTCGATCGCGGGAAACCCCGGCCTCGTGCTTGCCGCAGCCGCCAGCCGTCATGCGCAAGCCGAAGGCGTTGCGAACTATCCCTCGATCGAGGCGATGCTCGAAGGCTCTCCCGATCTCGACGCCGTGGCGATCTGCACGCCGCCGCAGCTGCATTATGAGGCGGCGAAGCTCGCGCTCGCCAAGGGCAAGCACGTCCTGCTCGAGAAGCCGCCCTGCACCTCGGTCCTGCAGCTCGAGCATCTGGTGCGGCTCGCGGAAGACGCGGACCGCACGCTCTATCAGACCTGGCACTCCCAGCACGCGCCCGGCGTCGCGGGCGCCGCGCGCCTGCTTTCCGGGCGCAAGCTCCGCCGCGCCCATGTGACGTGGAAGGAGGATGTGCGCCAGTGGCACCCGGGACAGCGCTGGATCTGGCAGGAAGGCGGCTTCGGCGTCTTCGATCCCGGCATCAACGCGCTCTCGATCCTGACCAAGCTCATTCCCGAAGCGTTCTTCCCGCGCAAGGCGGTGCTGTGCGTGCCGTCGAACTGCCAGACGCCGATCGCGGCCGAGGTCGCGCTCGAATGCGACGGCGGCGCGGAGATCTTCGCCAGCCTCGATTTCCGCCACACCGGCGTGCAGACCTGGGACATCGATTTCGAGACCGATGGCGGCCCGCTCAAGCTGTCGGCCGGCGGCGCGAAGCTTTCCGTCGACGGCGCCGCGGTGCCGTCCGATGAGAGCGCGCTCGCGGGCGAATATCCTTCGATCTATCGCCGCTTTGCCGAATTGATCGCGCGCCGCGAAAGCGACGTCGACGCGCGGCCGCTCAAGCTCGTCGCCGATATCCTGCTCACAGCCGCGCAGGTTAGCGTCGAGCCGTTCGAGGACTGAAAGGGGGAAATCATGATCCGGGGTCCGGTGTTCAACGTCGAGGATTGGCTGGTCGTCGCCCTGTTCGTCGCGGTGATGCTCGCGATCGTCGTCTATGCGATGCGGTCGAAGGCGCGGTCGGGCGCCGATTATTTCCTCTCCAGCCGCGACAGCAACTGGCTGCAGATCGGCACTTCGATCTTCTCCTCCAACATCGGCTCGGAGCATCTTGTGGGGCTCGCGGGCGCCGGCTTCGCGACCGGCATGGCGATGGCGCATTGGGAGATGCAGGGCTGGCTCATCCTCGTGCTCGGCTGGGTGTTCGTGCCGCTCTACGACCGGATGAAGGTCTTCACCATGCCGGAGTTCCTGGAGCTGCGCTTCAGCCGCGGCTCGCGCAACGTGCTCAGCCTGCTCACCATCGCGAGCCTGGTGCTGACCAAGATCGCGGTGACGATCTATGCCGGCGACGTCGTCGTGCGAACGCTGCTGGGCATCGACACGGTCGACATCTTCGGCCTGCACATCGACGTGTTCTGGGTGATCGCGCTCGGCCTCGCCTTCACCACCGGGCTTTATACCGTGCTCGGCGGCTTGCGCGTGATCATGTACACGGCCGTGCTGCAGGCGCCGGTGCTGATCGCAGGCTCGCTTTGCATCCTCTATGCGGGCCTGCACGCGCTCGGCCACGGCGACCTTCTCGCCGGATGGCACGCGACGGTCGCGGCCGCCGGCAACAACATCCATCTCATCCGGCCGCTGGGCGATCCGGACTGGTCGTGGGCCGCCGTGCTGCCGGGATCGGCGATCATCGGCTTCTGGTATTGGTGCACGGACCAATACATCGTCCAGCGCGTCCTGGCGGGCCGAAACCAGCAGCAGTCGCGGCGCGGCGCGATCCTGGCCGCGTTCCTGAAACTGACGCCGGTCTTCATCTTCCTCGTCCCCGGCATGATCGCGTTCGCGCTGACCAAGACGCCCGGCGCGGGTTTCCACACCAGCGGCGACGCGGCCTACACTTCACTGGTCGCGCAGATCCTGCCGCACGGCCTGCGCGGCATGGTGGCGTGCTCGATGATCGTGGCGCTGATGGCGTCGCTGGCGTCGAAGTTCAACGCTTCGGCGACGCTGTTCACGATGGACTTCTTCCGCGAGTGGTATCCGAACGCCTCGGGCCGCACCGAGGTCGTGGTCGGCCGCATCGCGACGGCGGTCATCGTGGTGATGGGCATCTGCTGGGTGCTGGTGATCAAGAGCCTGCACTCGGACCTCTACGTCTATCTGCAGAGCGTGCAGGGTTACCTTTCGCCCGCCATCGCGGTCTTGTTCCTGCTGGGCGTGTTCTGGCGGCGCGCGACCGCGCCCGCGGCGCTGATTGCCTTCGTCATCGGCGTCGCGGGAGGCTTTGCGCGGCTGGCCGCCGATCTCGTCATGCGCGACGACGGCGCGACCGTCACGGCGCTCAAGCAGCAGCTCTACAACCACACGATCGCGCAGGCGCGATACGATGCGCAGATCGCCGCGATCCGCGCCCGCCATGGCTGGGTGTTCGACTTCTGGAACATCCACTGGCTCTACTACACCCAGATCCTGCTCGTCGTGACCGCCGCATTGATGATCGCGATCAGCCTGATCACCAGGGCGCCAGATCCCAAGACCGTGAAATACACCTGGTACGGCGCCACGCCGCAGGAGAAGGCTGCGACGCGCGCAAGCTGGAACTGGACGGACGTCGCATTGAGCCTGATCGTGCTCGCCGCCGTCGCGTTGTTCTACGCCGTGTTCTGGTAGAGACGCGTCGTCTCGCCGGCGATGGCGAAATAGGGCTTGAAGGCCTGCATCCCGTCGCGCGTGGATGCGCGCCACTCTGCGGAGCGCGGCGCCGCCTGCCGGATCGACATCAGATCCGGGCGTTTGAGCGGCAGGAAGCGGTCGCCCACCGCGAACAAGGCGAGCGGACCCTGCATGACCGCGACGAGATCGGGATGCTTCTCGTCCACCGCCTCCAGGCGCAGCGGCATGTCGAGCATCAGCGCGATCTTGTCGCCGCCGCGCCATTCGCGCCGGATCTCGTGGAAGGTGCCCGGCACGACCCGCTCCCGCACGCGCCTGCCGTTCACCGCGATCGCGGTGCCCGCGCCCGCCCAAGCCGGAATGCGCAGCGCGATGGAAAAGGTTTCCGGCGTTTTCGTATCGACCGCGATCTCGATGCCGGATTCGAGCGGATAGGCGGTCGTCTGCGTGATCGTGGCGCCGCGCCAGCTGAGCCGCGAGGGCGCATAGAGGTTCACGAAAACGCCGCGGTCGTTCGCCAGATAGGCGCTGATCCCGTAATCCGCCACGATCTGGCCGAGCGTGCCCGAGCAGCACGGACATCTGTATTCGAAATAGGTCTTGGCGCCCACGGCGTTGTAGTCCGCGTAGTAGAACGCGGTGCCGTCCGGCTTCATCGGCAGCGCGCCGAGCACGGTGTTGTAGAGCACCCGTTCCATGCTGTCGCCGTAGCGGCTGTCGCCGGTCGCGCACAGCAGATGGCGCGCGATCTTGAAATGACCGTAGGCGCCGCAGGGCGTCTCGAAGCCCGCATGCGTCGTGTTCAGCGAGTCGCCGAGCGCGCCGGAGCCGGGGACGACGAAGCCCTCATTGGGGCCCCAGCCGCCGGTGGCGAAGCTCTGCGCCAGCACGAAATCGAAGCCGTTGCGCGCGGCGTGAAGATGCTTCGCATCGCCGTCCACGAGCCACGCCTGCATGGCCGAGCTCAACGCGTTCACATGGCTGTAGGCGTGCCTGCCGGGAAGCACGTTCTCGCCCCGCGCCAGCGGCTCGAAATAGTCGCCGTCGAGCAGGAACCGGCGCGCGAGCGCGCGATAGCGCTCGCCCGCGCCACGCTGCCAGGCGAGATAGAGATTTTCCGGCAGGGTGTAGGATTCGTCCCAGGTGTAAGCGACGTTGCGATGCGGGCGCGCCGCCATTTCCGGCCGCGACAGCGCTTTTTCCGGCAGGTGCGGGAGCGCCGCATCGGTCACGCGACCCAGCAGCGCAAGCGCGCCGGCGACGCCGGCGAATTCATGCGCGTCGATCAAACCGATATTGATCTTGTCGAACGTGTAGGCCGGAAGCGGATAATCCCCGAAGAAGCGCTCGGTGATCGTGAGCGCGAAGCCCGACACCAGCCGCTCCACCTTCTGCTTCGTCGCGCCGTCGCCCGTCGCCGCATAGGCGCGCGCCAGGCCCGATACATATTGCCCGAAGCTGTGACCCGGAATGAACCCGTGCATGTCGGCCGGAGGATCGAAGCCGGCGGAGGCGTTGTACCAGCCGCCGAGATCGTCGCCCGGCACGGGCAATCCGGCCGCCCCGCGGAAAGGCTTGAGCAGAGCGTCCTCGTCCATGGCAAGAAGCGTCGCGTGATGGCCGCGGAACTGATCGCGCATCGGACCTTCGAGCAGGCTTACGTCCGCACGGCGCACCGGAAGCATCGCGCGGCCCGTGCGCGGCGATGCCGACGCGCCGGTCGCGAGCGTAACCCCCACGAACGAGGCGCCGGCGAGCTTCAAGACGGATCTGCGGCACAAGGGGCGCACCGGCCACCTTTTATTTGTCTGACATATATCCTAGCACAAGCCCTGCCGGATCGCTCAACGGAATCCGGGCGTTTGTGCGCGCGCCGGCTGGGGTGCTAGAGCATGTGGGATTGAGCGGCGCTCATTTTTGGGGCGTTTGGATCGAGCAGATCCATGATCTCTTTGACCAGATCGCTTCTCTGGACAGATATCTGCGCCGGACTCTTGAGCCATTCCTCATAGCTGCCGATCTCACCCGAAATCTGCTTGCCGAGAGACAGGTCCTTGATGGCGACCACGCCCTTCTCCCTTTCCCGGCTTCCCTCGATAACGACGTAGGGAGAACGGCGTTTGTCGGCATATTTTATCTGGGATCTCATGTCCTTGTCGCCCAGATACATCTCCGCCGGCACTCCCGCGTTGCGAAGCTCGCTGACCATGGCCTGATATCCCGTCAGCATGTCCCGGTCCAGGACGAGAACCACGATCGGTCCGCGCTCGATTTTCTTGCTCAAGAGGTTGCGCAACTCGAGCGCCGCCGCGAGGCGCGATACACCCAACGAAACACCCGTCGCCGGGACTCCAAATCCCAGGAAGCTCTCGACAAGGTCGTCATAGCGTCCGCCCCCGCCGACTGACCCGAAACTCTGCGGCTTACCGGCGGCTTCCGGATCTTCGAAGGTGAGCTCCGCCTCGAACACGGGTCCCGTGTAGTAGGACAATCCGCGCGCGACACTGGGATCGACGCGGACACGATCGCTCCCGAAATTGGCGGCGGCGAGGATGGCGTCTATTTGCATGAGTTCCCGCACGCCCTCTTCTCCCGTCGCGCTTCCTATGACGATCTTCTCGAGCGCCTTGCAGGTCTGCGCGCGCTCCATGACGGGAACATTGACGGAAAAGCTCAGGAATTCGAGGATCCGGTCGATTTGATTGGCATTCAGACCGGCGCCTTCGGCGAAATCGCCGGATTTGTCCATTCTTCCGGCGCCGAGCAGATGTTTCACGCCTTCCAAACCCAAGCGGCCCACCTTGTCCATCGAGCGTATCACCCCGAGATAGCGCGCAGTACCGATCGCGCCGGCGCCGGCGCCGATCAGATCAAGGAGGCCGTTGATGATCTTGCGGTTGTTCAGCCTGACGATGTAGTCGCCAGTCTTAAGGCCGAGTGAGGAAAGGGAGTCCGAGATCAGCATGCAGAACTCGGCATCCGCCGCGACCGAAGCCGAGCCGACGGTGTCGGCGTCGAATTGCGTGAATTCCCGGAAGCGCCCCGGTTCCACCTTGTCGTTGCGAAAGACCGAACCGGTTTGGAACCGCCGAAAAGGAAGCGACAAGCCAGCGAAGTTTTGCGCGACATACCGAGCCAGAGGCGCAGTCAAATCGTAACGAAGAATGAGCGGCTGCGCGTCGTCATCCTTGAAAAGGAAGGGCGTACTCGCGCTGTCATGATCTGAAAGGTAGCTGCCGAGCGCATCGGCGTATTCCACGCTCGGCGTGACCAGCTTCTCGAAACCATACCGCCGATAGACTTCCGAGAGCTTGGCGATGAGATGGTCGTGCAAGCTCAGTCCGGTGCCGATGTAGTCGTTGAGGCCTTTTGGAAGTCGCGCAAGTGGCCGGGTCACAACGCAAACCTCCCGCTACGTCCTGATGGTGAACTGACCATCTTGATACGCCTTGCTGTATAGCCGGAAACATCTAGCGCCGCGCCGTGGCAGCAAAAAGGCCGTTTCGCCGGTTTGTTCCGCCGGGTACCGATAGCGGGAAGACCAGTTCTGCGTCCGGAACCGATGGGCATGGATGTTCCCGTGATTCTCTGGCCAGCTATCTATCTCGCGCCGCTCGCGACGAGCTGCATGGCGGCACACATCCCCGTGAGCAGCGCCGCGAGGTAGTTCATCGCGCCTCCACGCACGAGGCGGCCAAGGCTATCCAATGCATGCAGGGACAAGATGGCCGCGACCGCCCATGCCAGCGCCGAGCCCAGAGCGCAGGCCGCAATGAGATCGGCGAGCGTCGCATACCATTTGTAGTCAGTGAAAAGTAAGGCCACGCCGCCAGCCGCGAAGAATAGGGCGGTCGTGATGCACAGGAGTGGAAGCACGCTCCGCCAGACAAGAGGAATCGCGCTCAGCAAAGCCCGTAAAAATCTCATTTCCCCCAACCCTGGTTTTATCAACCACGCCGGGAGTCATTCTCCGGGAGCTTCAGGAAGTTGACAAGCCCATAGATGAACTCGACCGCGCAAAGAATCAGAAAAAATATCATAATCGTGTCGCGATCGTGCACGGGAACCGCCTTCAGCAAAGACACCGGCGGAGCCATCAGCACGAACGCAATCAGAAGCACGCCCGCGCCCACGGCCATGACGATGGAAACGGCGGTCATCGGCCCCGGAGGCGGCGGCATCCTGAGCCGCGCGTCCGACGCTTCCCCGACATCGGCGGGCGTGGCCTGTGGCAAATCCGCGTCAAGCGTTTTGCCATCGCCCGCCGGAACGGGGTTGGCCTTGGCATCGTAAACCACGCGAAGCCCGCGATGGTTCGCGTCGCTGTCCACGCGCTTAGGCCGCGCGTCGTCGTTGACCACGGGACTGGCGTCCATCGGCTTGATTGGCGCCTGCTGTGTACTATTGCTCGATTCCACTACCGACACCCGCAAAGCCCCCCAAGCCCGATTCGCCCAGCCTAGTTATACATAGTGAAGAGTGTGTTCTACCAGGGGTTAGCCCGTAGTCCGCACTTTCCCTGCTTTTTTGCCCAACGAGGTCGGGTAAGCTATGGATTGCAACCGATCTCGTCAACCGGCCAGATCGCAAGAGATTTCCGTTTAAATTCAAACACTTCGCTACGCCTGCAGGCTTTCCCAGGCGAAGTGGCCGCGGCGGATGCCCTGCGCGACGCGTTCGATCAGCTCGTCCAGCGCGACGTCGTCGACGACGCAGGGCCTGGTTTCCGCGAAGAACCCGACGCCGCCCAGCCCGGTCCGCATCTCGAGCAGCAGGCGCAGCGCGACGACGGGATTTTCCGGCGTCGGATCCGGCCGGGGATCGTGATGCCCGCCGCCGGTCTCGCGCGCGCCGCGTCTCTGCGCAAGAAGCGGCCGCTCGATCGCGAGCGCGTGGAACAGCGAGCCGAGGCTCTCGGCGATGCGGTCCTCGCACTTTGCCGTAAGGCGCCCGAGCCGCGCCGGCTTGCGGAACTGCACGCCCTGATAGGCACAGAGCAGCTCGATCGCCACGATGCGCTCCGCGTTCGCGATCACCTCGTTGAGCTTGCGCGCGGCAAGGGTCGACATGGCGACGTGATCCTCGCTCGCCTCTCCGGTCGGCACGGAATCCGTCGATGCCGGCATGGCGAGAAGCCGGTTCTCAGTGACCAGCGACGCGGCGGTGTATTGCGGAATCATGAAGCCCGAGCTCAAGCCCGGCCGCCAGACGAGATAGGACGGCAAGCCCTTGGACTGGCGCGCATCGGTCAGACAGCTCGTCCTGCGCTCGGAGATGTCGCCGATCTCCGCGACCGCCGCGGCGAGATAATCCGCGACCGAGCCGATGGGCTGACCGTGAAAATTCGCCGCCGATTTCACGGCGTCCGCGGCCAGGCTCCATCCTTTCTCGACCTTCTCCCGGAATTCCTCGATTCCGGGAAGGGCTGCCGCACTCCCGTATCCGAGCCCGGCCAGGATCGGCTGCAGAGGAATGAGCGGATTGTCGGTGCTCGAATTGATCTCCGTCTCCACCGTCTCCCTCGCGCGCGCGCAAGCGTCGCGCGCCGTGCCGATGACGGTGACCGAGGCGCGGAAGGAGTAGTTGTCCTGAACCTCCGGCGACGACGGGACGATCCTGCTGACGTGCTCGTGATAGATGTCGAGGAGCTTTTCCCAAAGCGCGTTGGGGATACCGGATCCGTCAGTCCCTTCCTGGCGGCGCAGGCAGTCGCGCCACGAGGCCCTGATCCCGGCCTTGTTCAGCGCGCGCTCCCAAGCCACGAGCTCTTCCGCCTTCGGATAGGCGAGCACGCTTCCCGCCTCGAGCGGCGGGCGCCCGTCGGCTCCGCGCTCGGCTTCCACGGCCTGCCAGCATCGCCTGCGGAAATCCAGAAGCTCGCCGCGCAAGCGCTCGAGCGTTTCGCGCTGCTTCTTATGCTGCGCGTGCGCCTTGGGGTCCTTCTGTTTCGCTGCCTCTTTATCCAAGTCCATCATCTCGCGCGACAGGCGCACGATCGCGAGGTTCAAGCGGCCGAGATTTAGGCCCAGCGGCGCGCGCTTGGGCACCAGCTGCGAGCGCTCCAGCGCCGCCTGCACCCGGGCTGCGGATTCCATATGCCCTTTGTGAGGGCGCAGGCGCACGACGTCCTCATGCAGAAAATCCCAAACGCCCTGGATCGCCTCGCAGCTCATCGCCACCGTCGTCTCCGCGGTCTCGATGAGCCGCCCGGCGTCGTGAACGCCCAGCGCCAGCAGCGCGGCCGAGAAGATCGCGCCGTTGTTGGAGGCAAGGCCCTCCTTCGCTTCCAGGTCGAACGGCCCGCCGATCCTGCTCTCGTAGGCACCCCAGATTTCGTCGTCCTCCAGCGGCTCGAAATCCTGGGCCACGGGCTCCGCGACATAGAAGTGGTCGCTTCGGCGCATATCGCCCGCGCGCTCGAAACCGGGCGCCGGCCGGGGTGCCTCGCGAAGACGCTTGTGAACGCGCGCGCTGGGATCGCCGATGCAGGCCAGAACGAGATGGGAAAGCGGGGCCAGATCTCCCGAACTGCCGACCGAACCCTGCCGCGGCACGTAGGGATAGATATCGTTGTTGAGCATGTCGATCAGGCGCTGGACGAGCACGCTTCGGGCTCCGGAATCGCCCCGCGCCAGCGCGTGCGCGCGCATGAGCAGAGCCGCGCGCACGACGTCCTCGGCAAAGGGCGTGCCTACGCCGCTGCTGTGGCTGCGGATGAGATTGAGCGAGAGCGCGGCCGCGTCCGCTCTCTCCACGGCGATATTGCGCAACGACGCGAACCCGGTGGTCAGGCCGTAGACCTTGACCTCCTTCTCGAGAAGCACGTCGACCACCGCAGCTCCAAGGTCGACGCGCCTGCGCACCTCGTCCGTCAGCTTGATGCGTCTTCCTTCGCGAGCCACCTCGACCACGTCGCGCACCGCAAGGTCGTGCCCGTGGCCGATCTCCAGTTCTTCCCGCATCGTCGCTCTCTGTTCCTACGGCGACTTCGTTATTTGCCGTGTTGGGCTTCCATCAACCGCTCGACCGCGTCGGGCAGCCCGGCGATCTTCACCGACTGCTGCGCGGCGTGCTCTTTCCACTGCTGCCTGTCCTCGATCTTTTCCGCCAGCAAGGCGCCGGCGCGCAGGTCCTTGATCTGCACCTCGCCGCGCGCGAACTCGTCCTCGCCCGCTATCACGGCGAGCGCGATGCCGAGATTGTCGGCGTATTTCAGCTGTTGCCCGAGCCGGCCGGCGCCCAGATACACTTCCACGCCATAGCCGCGCTTGCGGACGGCGCGCGCCATCTCGAAATAGTCCGGCAGTCGCGCCTGGTCCATCACCGTCACGAGCACCTGCGAGGTGCAGCGCGGCCTGTCGGCGCTTGCCAGCAGCTTCATCGCTTCCAGCAGGCGGTCGACGCCCACCGACGCCCCGGTCGCCGGGACTTTCTTGCCCGTGAACCTCTCGACGAGGTCGTCGTAACGGCCACCGCCGAACACCGTGCCGAATTGGCGCTCGACACCCTCTTCGTCCTTGATCTTGACCTTGAGCTGGCCCTCGAAGACCGGGCCGGTGTAGTAGCTCAAGCCCCGAATGATGGTGGGATCGAAGACGACGCGGTCGCCGCCGATGCCCTGGCTCCTCAGGATCGCGTCGATCGTGCGCAGCTCCTTGACGCCCTGCGCGCCCGATGGCGTCTGGCCGACGAGACCCTCCAGCACATCGCAGGCCTCGCGGCGGTCCGCAACCTGCGCCGCGAGATAGCGATCGACCAGCGCGATCTGCTTGTCCGACAGTCCCGCGCCTTTGGTGAAATCGCCCGTCTCGTCCTTGCGGCCGGACCCCAGGAGTTGACGCACGCCGCCGATACCGAGACGGTCGAGCTTGTCGATCGAGCGCAGGATCGCCGCCGCCGAAGACGACTCGTCCGTCACGTCCGTGCTCGGAAGCTCGCACGCCTCCAGCACGCCCTGCATGATCTTGCGGTTGTTGACCTTCACGATGTAGTCGCCGGCGGCGAAACCCAGCGCCTCGAAAACGTCGCACATGATCGCGCAGACTTCCGCGTCCGCCGCCACGCTCGGCACGCCCACGGAATCGAAATCGAACTGGAAGAACTCGCGGAACCGGCCGGGACCCGGCTTCTCATAGCGCCACACCGGACCGATCTGATAGCGGCGGAAGGGTCGCGGCAGTTCGGGATATTGCGCCACCACGCGCGCCAGCGGCGCCGTCAGGTCGTAGCGCAGCGACGTCCAGTAATCCGGATTCTGCGGATCGGCGCGCGGGCCCAGATCCCTGTTCGCAAAGGAGAAAATTCCGCCCTCGGGCGTATGGGCCTCGGGCAGGAACTTGCCGAGGACGTCGACGAACTCGACGGCGGGCGTCTCGAGCGGAATGAACCCATGGCTCTCATAAACGCGCCTTATCCTGTCTATCATGCCTTGCTTGAGAAGGAGATCGGACGCGAACAGGTCGCGAAATCCGCGAACGTTTCGGGCTATGGGACGTGACACGGCGAATGCTCTCCAGGCGCTGGACGGACGGCGGATTTGCCCACCGCCGTTTGCTCGTTCGCGGTCGGCGCTCCCGAAAATCGCATTTCGGCTGCACGTCGAGCTAGAAGCTGGTATTTTGGACTTTGGGCGGGGGAGCGTCAACAAAAACCCCAAAAATCCTCGCATAGTCGCGCATGCCGGGGTACTGCGGTTTGGAGATTTTCGGCATGCCTACGACCCCGCTTCTCGACACATCGTACCGTTGCCTGAAATGCGATTCCGCGCTGTCGGCGACCCCGAGCGGGAGCTTGAGATGTCCTCAGGGGCACGAGGTCCATCGTGACGCGGACGTTCTCCAATTCATGCCCGCCGCCCCCGGCAAGTACCAGCCGGAATACGTCCTTGCCTATGCCGCCTTGTGGGGGTTCGGTCACGAGACGCTTCACAAGGGCTACAACGAAACGCTGTATCGCACGATATTGTCGCTGGTTCTCGAAAGCGCGATGCGGACCCGCCCCGCCATTGTCGTCGATGCCGGATGCGGCGTCGGAAGAACCACCGCGGACTGCGCGCGTTCGCTCGCGGGCGCGGAGATCCTGGCGATCGACGCTTCGCAGCACATGCTCGCGATGGCCAAGAGGATCGTCGCGGAGCCGCACGCCGTGCCTTGCGATCTCGGCGACAGGGGGTTCGGCGAGCTCGCGATACAAGGCCGCGGCTGCGGCAACGTGCAGTTCGCCCTGGCAAGCGTGACGGACATACCCTTGCGCGAGGCCGCCGCCGACCTTGTGCTTTCGGTGAACATCATCGACCGGCTCAAGGACGGCCCGGAGCCCGCTTTCAGGGAATGCGCGCGAATCCTCAAGCAGGGCGGCGATCTGGTGTTCTGCGATCCGCTCAACTGGCAGTCTCGCGCGTGGTGGGACAAGTACGGAACCGCCGCATCGATCTGCGCGCTCATCGAGAAATGCGGCTTCGAGATCGTCACCTGGTTCGACGACCTCCCCTACAAGGAGATACAGGACGGCCGCGGCTTCTTCGAGGAGTTCCAGACCCTGGTCGTGCACGCCCGCAAAAGGTGACGGCGGCCCGCGCGCACCGTCATCGCGCTGTCCATGGCCCGTTATTCAGAGCGGCTCGCGACCTCTGCCACGCGATCCGGACGCAACATGGCTCCTACCGCAGGCCCGCGGCATTGCCCGTGGGAAAGCTCTTCCAGAAGACCGTCATACCGGCCGCCGCCGCCAAGGAACGTCTTGCGCGACGAATCATACAGCTCGAAGACGATTCCGTCGTAGTAGGAAAATCCACGGCCGAGGCCGGCATCGAATTCTGCCTTGTCCACCTTGATTCCGTCCTTTCGGAGCCCTTTGATCAAATCAGCCCATCGACGCACGCGTTTGTTTTCGTCGACACCGATGCGCTTGGCGATGTCCTGAAGGCGCTTCAGCGATTCCTCGACCGAACCGCTGACATCAGCGACGCGGTGCAGCTCTTCGGCCTGCATATCGGTGAGGCCCAGACGCGCATCCTCCGCCTTCGAAACCATGCTCCGGGCAATTTCGTCGACCGAACGCCCCCCGATGATCTCGCCGCCCGACAATGTGATGACTTCCTTGACCGCCTCCATGGCGTTTGCGGGCGGAAGGCTGGACAGCGCGTCCACCAGCGCCGATTGCTTTCGTCCGGTCAAGCGCGCGCTGTCCACGGCCCGCTCGAAGGCGTTCTTCGTGACCAAGCTTCGTTTCATGGACGTCCGGCGGTCTCGATGGAGCGGAAGCTCGTCGATCAATTCGAACACCAATCCCACATCCGCAAACACGATGCAGACATTCCTGACGCCGGCCTTGTGCACGGCATCGAGGGTGGCGCGGATGAGGCGCAGCTCCAACTCGAGAGCATCGCCTTCGCCGAACAACTCCACGCCCACCTGTCGATGCACCACCTCTCTGCCGGACGAGGCTTGATCGCCGCGGAACACGACGTCGTCGTAGAAGAAATTGCTCTTCTCGAGGCGGCCCGCCGCTATCTCCAAGGCAAGCGCGAGGGTGTAGTCGGGCCGCAGGCAATATGCGTCGCCGTTCCCGGAATCGAATTCCACGATGCGTTGGCGATAGGTCTCTCCCATGAACTCCAGATAGGGCTGCAGCGGCTGCGTGGCCGGCACCTGCACCCGCCGTACATCGAGGCTGGAGAAGCCCTCACGGATCTTTGCGGCAGCATCGTCGATGGCATCGAGATCAGGCGTTTGCGCCATGGGGAGACAGGTCCGACGATTTCTGCCGCATGATAGGATCATCGCATCAACCGCGCAAACTTGGTGCTGCTGCAGGTTGCGGGTGCTCAGGAAAGAAGAGCCTCCAAGCAACCTCTCGAACCGGACATATTCCGCCGGTCGAGATCAGCGCTCGCGTCTCGCGAGTATCGTCTCGACGGCCGACACGAGTTCTTCCGGAGCGAACGGCTTGTGCAGCACCTTCTCCGAGGCCAGCTCCTGCGGCGGGCTGGCTCCCGTATAGCCGGTCATGAACAAAAGGGCGATGCGGGGCTGGGCAGCGCGCACGGATTTTGCCAGCGTAAAGCCGTCGACTTTGGGCATGCGCACGTCGGTCACGATCAAATCGATGTCCGGCTGCTCTTGCACGATGAAAAGCGCTTCTTCGCCATCGGGCGCGTCAAGCACGTTGTGCCCTTCGCCTTCAAGCGTCTCGACGATAAGACTGCGAACGAGATATTCGTCCTCGACGGCCAATATCTTAGCCATTGCGGTTCCCCATTGCAGTTTCCTCGCTGGAAAGCGCCGGCAGGTAGATCGAAATCGTCGTTCCCTCTGCCGGCGCACTCTTGATTCTCATCTGACCGCCCGATTGCGTCACGAAACCGTAAGCCGTGCTCAGACCGAGGCCCGTGCCCTGGCCCACCGGCTTGGTCGTGAAGAACGGGTCGAACGCTTTCGCCTGCACTTCGGGCGGCATGCCGACACCCGTATCGGCGATTTCCAGGCTGACGAAGTCGCGAGGCGTCCCGCCTGCATCGAGCGTCACATCCCGCGTCGAGATGACAACCCGCCCGCCGGCGGGAAGCGCGTCGCGCGCGTTGACCACGACGTTGAGGATGATGTTTTCCATTTGATTGCGGTCCACCAGCACCTTCGACCGCGCATTCAGGTGCGGCTCCGTGCGAATATTCTCTCGCAGCGAGCTGCGGATGAGATCGTGCATTCCGACGACGAGCTCGTTGATATCGGTCTCGACGGGCGAGAGCGATTGCTTGCGCGAGAAGCCGAGCACCCTCTGGGTCAGAGCGGCGGCTCGCCGTATCCCCTCGTCTGCGCCTTGAAGATGCCGGTCGCTATCGGACAGCGAGAGCTTCTTCTTCAAGAGGTGCAGGTTCCCCTTGACGATCATCAAGTGATTGTTGAAGTCGTGCGCGATCCCGCCGGAAAGCTGGCCGAGGGCTTCCATTTTCTGGCTCTGCCGCAGTTCTTCCTCGACGCGCTCGCGTTCCGCGATTTCGCTTTGCAGCCGCGCATTGGCGGCCGAGAGGCTTTCGGATTGCCGCGCCAGACGTCCCTGTGCGTTGCCCAATCCCACGATGACGAAGATCGCCATGAAGGCCAGCAGCACCACCACCGCATAGCGGCTCAGCCGCGTCGCGCGTGGTTCCGGGCTCAAGCGCAGATAGACCCAACCCAGCGCCGTTCCGCTTTGGACGACGGGCACGACGAGTTCCCTCGCATTCGTCACCGCCGTCGGACTCGAAAGCCGTGGCGACAAAGCCCTGCCGCCTTCCCTTACAAGCCCCGTCAGCAGGCTTCCGTCCTTCTTATAGATTCCTGCGGCTGCGATCCCCGGATTGACCAGCATGGGTTGGACATATTCCTCTGCCGCATTGCGGTCGCCGAAGGAAAGCGCCGCAGAAACGCTAGCTGCCAGCGTCTGCGCCTCGCCCAGCGCCGCCTGCGCGCGCTGGGTCTGATAGAGCTGCTCTTCATAGAACGCCGCGAAAACGCCTGCGATCAAAAGCGCGACCGCGCCGGCCAGCGCCGCCCACGGCATGTCTCGAACTCTATGCAGCGAAAACCATGTCATGACGGCGGCCCTGCGGGGCGCGTGACGGTTCTGGCAAGCCCGAGCAGTTTGGAGCTGATCGTCAGGCCGTCCTCGGCCGCGAGCTTGGCGTCGATGTCGAAGCTCACATGGTGCCCCACCGTCACCAATTGAATGATGCCGTGCGGGCCGTCGGACGCGGTGACGGTCAAGATCGGCTTGCCGTGGACGGCGTCGAGAACGGGACCGGCCGCGACGGGTGCGGCGATATAGAGGATGGCGCAATCGCCCGGCGCCTCGTTCTCCGTCAGCACGCGAACCTGGATCGGCCGTTCGTCGATACGTTGCCCCTCCACGACTTGCGGCAGAAGGGCGCTTACGCGATCGGTGCCGATGCTGCAGATCGTGAAAGGAGCGCCCGCCGCAGGATGCGTGGGCCAGGTCACGAAGGGCGCGAACTTGTAGACATAGGCCGCCTTGACCGTGTCTTCCAACGCAATGGATTCGCCGGCCGCCGCAGCGCAAGGCAAAAGCCCCGCCAGCGCGGTCGCGGCTGCAAAGACGCACCGAAACCGGCGTGCGCCTAGAAACGCCATTGCAGGCCTACGGAAAAGCTTCGAGGCACCGCGTTGGCTTCCGACGCCGGGAACTCCTGATGCTGCGCATGCAGCAGGTTGAAGCCCGAGAGCGAAAGCCTTGTCGTGTCCGAGACGTTCCACCAGATATTTGCGTTGAGCTCGACATAGTCCGGCACGTGAGGATCCGGCAGAGGCCCGACATAACGCAGATCGGCATCGACCCCAAGATCGGCGCCCAAATTCATCGACGAGCGCAAGGTGGCGCTTCGGCCGGGATCGTCGCCGAGCTGCGACGTGCCGATACCGACCGCCGTCGCACCGGGCTTGAATTTGAATTGCTCGGTGAGGTCATCGAAGGAGGCGGAAAGATGCCACCAGGGCAAAGCCTGATAGTCCGCCCAGGCCTCGAAGCCGTAGGTGTGCCCTTCAAGGTCGTTGCCCCAGGTCAGGTTGAGGAACGCCGGCCCCGGAACGATCTCGATGCTGCGCAGATCGTCATAGTCGTTGTAGAATGCCGACAGCGAGAACGAAATACGCGGATCGAGCTCCATCCGCGTTCCGATTTCGTAAGCCGTCAGCCTGGCGGATTCGAAGTCGCGGTCGCCATTGAGCGCTACCACTGTCCCGACACGCTCGGCCACGTCGACGTCGAACGGCGTGGGGGAGCGGATGGCGCGCGATGCCGCCGCCCAAAGCAGGATGTCGTCGCTCGCTTTCCAGGACAAGCGCGCGGTCGGAAGCGGCTCGAGGCCCGAATAGGGATCGGCTTCCAGCTTCAGACCCAGGATCGCGGTCAGCGCGGGCGTCAGCGCGATGCTGTCCTGCGCGAAGACATCGCCGAGATCGAGCGTGCGGCTGGCTGGCGCGAAGAACAGCCCGTCCGTTCCGTAGATGTGATAGGGGCTGACACGGAGCCCGCCGCCCACCACCATCTTGTTGTCCGCGCCGAGGGCGAAGCTGTATTGCCCCTCCAGGTCGAACTGGTCGAGTTGAAAGGTGCCGTTGTCGGGCGTGCTGCGGCTGGTATGGTCGTAATAGGCCAGCACCTGCATCGCCGAGCCGTCGGCCCAGCCATGGCTCCACGACGTCTGAAGATTGTGACCGGTGATGTTCTCGTTCGGCGCGCCCGGTTGCGCTTCCCAGCCCGTATAGGCATCCCCCTGGAAGGTGACGTTGTCCACTTCGCTGGGCGACCAGTCGAGACGGAAGCCGCCCTGCGGCCTCGACCATTGATCATGCGCCGCCTGGCCCGAAGCCAGTTGCGTATCCGCGCCCCAATAGTCCCTGAGATGGAAACGGTAGGCGAGCGAGTCGCTCACGCGGCCGCCATATTGCAGCATGGCGCTGCGTTCGAGATTGCCGGCCGAAACCTCGATCAAGCCGCCCTGCGTGCGGGACGCTTTCTTGGTGATGATGTTGATCACGCCGTTGACCGCGTTCGCGCCCCACAGCGTCGCGCCCGGTCCGCTGATCACCTCGATACGCTCGATGTCGGCCGGCGGAACATCCTGCATGTCCCAATAGACGCCGGAATAAAGCGGCGTGTAGACGCTGCGGCCGTCGATCAGGACGAGAAGCTGGTTGGCGAAGTTCTGGTCGCCGATATTGCCGCTGAAGCCGCGCGCCGTGATGATGTAGCGGCTCGCGCTGATCTGGTCGACCTGCAGGTTCGGCGCCAGGCGCAGAATCTCGGGCAGGGCGACCGCGCCCGAGCGCGCGATGGCCTCCTGGGTGATGACGTAGATGGCCGCGGGCGCGTCACTGAGGGCCTCCCGCGTCTTGGTCACCGAGGTCACGTCCAAGCCTTCGAGCTGCCCGATGGACATTTCCTGAATGTCACGAACGGTTTGGGCGCCGGACGGCCCGCTCCAAAAAAGCGCTCCGACCGCCACGAATCCACGCAAGACAGGGAAAAACCGGCGCATAGCCCCTCCACCGGACAAGCCCAACAAACGCATCAGGTTGGGAAAAGTTCCATGCCAAAATCGTTAATCACGTCATATGCAGCGCTCGGCGACACATGTAGCCGACAACAGGCGGCGCGGCCAGAAGCCCTCGCAGGGACATGGTGCGCCGACCGGCTCGGCGCGCACTGGACGGAATAAAGCGGATCGGCGCTTCTTCTTCCGACCGGCCGATTTCTTTCCGAATATCTTCTTCCCTCGGGCGGCTGTTCAACGAAGCCGGGAATCCAATGAGTGCTGGTCACGCGAAACGCGGAAGCCTGCGCTATCGCTACTATGCAAGCCGACCTTTGGCGGAAGGACAAAAAAGCAAGACCGGTTCTGTCTGCCGCGTCGCAGCTGATCAGATCGAGACCATTGTGCCGGGCGCTCTGCAGGGTCGAAAGACCGGTCTCTGAAATTGGCCCGGACGGACTTTGGGAAACGGTTCACGGCCGGCGGAGACAATGGGCCTGTTCGCGCGGACAAATACGCGAAGCGGCGAGGCAGAAACGGATATGGGACCAGATTCACTGAATCGCCCCACCCAATTCGGGCGTTGTCGCGGAAGTGGGGACGATAGCCGGTTCGACCGGACTGAATGGTGGTGCATGCGGACGCATGCGAACCGGTCTCTGCAGTGCCAAATCCCGATAACAGGGAAAAATACAGGGAAAATCGCGAAATTCGAGGTCTGAGATGGGCCCTAAAGTGCAAATAGGGCCAAAATTGCGAGACTATATGGCCGTCCGGCTGAATTCCGGAACAGGGAAATAAATCGTCCATAACAGGGAATTTCTTCCCGATAACAGGGAAAATTGTGTCAGTTCGAGTCGTTCGGGCCATCGGCGGGAATGATCACGGCGCCCAAGCCTTCCTATTTGAGATTGTCGTACACCCGCTGGAATCCCCGCGGGAACTTATCTACCATTCGCTTCGGCTGGAGGGCGAAGATGTCAGGTGACGTCGATATTCTTCTGACTTTGGCGCGTGTGCTGGACAGCGTTGACGTCGACGACGGCAACCTTGCGCGTTTCGATGCGCTTGCCGCTCATCTTCGGAGCCATGGCGGAGCGCTGGTGGATGCCAGTAAAGCGACGGGGCTCGCGATCACGCACCAGGTGCTCACGATCAGTACTATAGCCATGATCGCCAACTGGCATGAAGGCGGTGCCGACGCGGCACTCAGTCTTCCTGTCTCCGAAGATTTCGAGGCAATGATCGCGGCGGACGAATCCCAGGACCGCGAACTGGCGAAGCAGGCCGTTTCGATCGTCCGCTCGATAGCGTGGGCGTATATCGGCGATCAGGAAAAGTGGCACGAGGCGGGAAAAGCGCTGCTGGAGCTCACGCTGTACTTGCTCGGCATGGAAAAAGATCAGGGCGAACTGGCGATTTCAGCCGCGCTGGCGAGTCGGGATTTGCTGAAGCAGTTCGGCGATCCTGATGCGGGCAGGGCGCAGCTTTATGCCTATCGGATGCTGGTATCGCCCAGGCGGCTTCCATTCCTGCCGGACCTGCCGCCGATGAAATTTCCCCCACCCATCGCACCGGCGTTCGAAAAAAACCTCCTGCTGGATTTGTGCCTTCAGTTCATTGAGCGGGGCGTGCTTGATCAGGCGATCGACCTCGCGGCCTCAGCTTCGCTGATGCGCGACGATCCCGAAGCCGTGATCGACAACCGCTCGCAGGTCGAGATCGATGGTGAAACCAAACCGATCAGGTTCGAACTGGTGTTCGGGTACAAACTGATCGACTGGGCGTTCGCGGAAGACGCCGAACTCGGGATCGGAATTGGCGCGGACGACAAATTGCGGGCGCTGCTGCCCATCCTTTGCAAGAACAAGTCACTGCTGGAAGGATTCCAGGACGATGACTTCGTATATATCTATCAGATACCGTATCTCGGAGTGGAGGAGCCACCAAAAAACCGACTCGATCTCTGTCTGAGGACCGAGTCCATCAAAGACATCGTACGTTGCGTCGTCGGATTGTCGACGAGCGACGTGCGCATGAGCGCCAGCCGCGACCTTGCATTCTCAAGCACGCGACGCGCATTGCTGGACCATATCCGCGTCTCTGTGGCGGGCGATCGCTAGCCCTATGCCCAGGCCTTCAGGTCGTTTTCGATCTTTGCCGAATCGAACAGCCCGCCGATTTCGTCCGAGACCAGCCAGCAAGACCAATCCCGCCAGAGAGCACGGAACATCCGCTGCTTCTGATCGCCGCTGAGATAATCGAGAAGCGCAGTGTGGAATGCCGGACGCCGGCGAAATTCCCAGGGTCCGATCATGCGCCCGTGCGGCGCTTGCACGATCTGGTGCGTGACGTGACAGCGGAAGCTATCCTGACCGGTCAGGAAATACCATTGGGCAATATCGAAATCCTCCTCGGGATAGCGGGAAAGCGGATCCACGATCAGCGAGACGCCGGTCTCTCGTTCGATCCTGCTCTTTGCGAAGAGCAGTTCTGGGCCAACCATCGAACGCATGCGGTTGCCGTCGATCATCAGCTTCGAAAACGGCGCGAAATCGACCGCGATCCGGCTCCAGGCACGCCGGTCAGCGAGCCGGAACACATCGTCATCCTCCGGTTCGTCCTTTTCGGCACGAAGCGCGGTCCACCACCATTGGAATTCCGGAACCTTGGCGAAGTCGACGCCCTCCTCCGCACCGCCCGATAGACGCTCGAAGCCGTCGGGCGGCGTGCCGATGACACCCGCGGGCGCGGCAGCGACCACGAAGGGACGGGTCTTGTTCACGAATTTGTCGGCCCACTGCGCTTGGTCGAGGATCAGCTCCGGATCGTCCTTCAGAACCTGGATGAAGCGCCCGCGAAGCGCGTGAAAATCCTCATAGGCCGAGACCGCGAATTCATCGCTGCCCATGCTCTTGTAGGTCGCGATGAGCTCGCCTTCCATATGGTAATCGGCATCGATCTCTTCGAGCGCGGTGCGGCCGAACACGGTTTTGCACGCCGCATTGACGGCGTCCCAGGCTTCCGCCGTCTTCATCCCGGCGAGCGACGTCTTATGCTCGTTGAAATGGGCAATCAGGCTCCCAAGCCGTTCGGCCGGGTGATAGGACGACACGAAGGCCGATCGCGTCTGCGTCTGGCGGTGATAGCGGCTGGCGAGCGCACCATACAGCAGGGGAATCACCGGGCCGTCGTCGATGCGAAGTGTCGGCTCGCCCTCATGCTCGCCCTCATGGGTCACGTTCATCAGACCGCTTTTGATGAGCAACAGAGATGCCCACTGATACTTGCTGGCGGTGGTTTCCCTTTTCGGATTGTCCCTTTGAATCCCGGCATTGAGTTCGCCGCCAAAGACGCGATGGGCCTTTCCGAGCTGCACGTGATAGGCGATGCATTCGAACATGGCCTCGCCGCCGATCTCATAATGCTGGCCGCCCGCAATGAACGGGCGCCGGTCGTCGAGGATCATGCGTTTGCCGTTGCGGATTCCTTCGGCGAGGCGGACGAGATCGTGATCCTTGATGGAAACCCCCATCATCTCGGCGCGAAGTGCGTCGAGGTTGCGGTCGAGCGGCAGGAGCAGCGGCCCGTTCTCCTTGATCTTGTGGAGCGCGAGCCGCAGGTTCACATAGCACTGAAAAAACTGGCGCATCCGCATCGCGCCGTAATTCGTCAACGTGAAATCCAAGAAATGCCGCTTCTCGTGCCAGACGGCGCTGGCAACCGTTGCGCAGCGCGTTCGCGTCCAGGGATCGCTTTGCTGCCGGACCAGACATTTCAGCCAGTCTTCGCGGCCGTCGACGGCATAGTGCAGTGCCAGTCCGATCTCCCGGCCGGCGCGCGAAGTCGCTAGCAGCTGGGTATCGTACCACAGCATAAGCGTCGCGGGATCGAATTGCAGGATCGGAATCATTTTTTCCAGCTCGTTTCGATGACCTGTTTGGCCCATTGAGGGTCTGTGTCGCTGGTGATCGAGACGATCTGGGTGTTCGTCCTTGCATCAACGATGATGATCCTCGGATCGTTGGCACCTTCCGCTGCGGAAAGCCCATGTTGGAGCGCCAGGATAAACTCAAGGGTCGCGCCGGTCAGAGACAGGACGGCAGTCGCGAATTCCATGAACATCTTGATTTCGTCCGGACCGAGCGACGTATCGACCGCATCCACCATGGCGTCGAGCGGTTGCGGCTTGCCGATCGATACGCCTTCGATCGCGACGTTTTTTTCGAGCGATTGCATGACGCTTTCCGGCCCGATCAGCGTCAGAAAGACCTTCTCTTCGGTTGTCATTGCTAACCCATTCCTCCAATTCGTGATTCACACCAATACGCGATGACGGGAGTGGCGGCCCGTTCCCGCGAGGCTACTGCAATGAACCAAGCGCCAGTTACAGCCCACTGAAACTGACTCGAGCCCCAGTACCCCTGCAGCCTATAGTAGCGAATTCACGTGGTGCGGAACAGCCAGCGCTCACGAACTCCGTGCCTGGTTGGCAGGATTTCGCGCTTCGTGCGCTCACCGGCGTGAGATATTTTCTGTGCCGCTTTTTGTCGAACAATAACCTCGACTTAAGCGCATACCGACTCGAGAAAATTTCGGCGGGGCTTGGGCACCCCCGCCGAATTGAGGAACCTCAGCGCGCTCCAAGCCATAGGGCCGCAAACCAGCGTCCATATGCTCCAATTTATCTTGAAGGCGCTCGATCTCCAGCCCAAAGGCGAAAATTTGCGCCCCCGCGACGGCAGATCGCCTCTCTTTCAAGCGGGAGATGACGAAGGTATTGCCCATGGCTTAGCTATTGGCTGAAGCATCGCAGCAATCCTGACGGTGGCGACGATCCCACATGCAGACCGTCACGAAGCATCACCGGGAATACTTTTCGAGAATTCTAGCGAATAGGTCCCGATCGAACGCTAGCCAATTTTTCGGGATCTTGTGTTCCATCGCACGGAGTTCTTCCCGAGCCTCCTCGGTGTTACGCCCGGCAAGAACAAAAAGTGCCCGTATTTCGGCACGAACAACAAATGGGAGTTCGGCTTCCAATAGGCCATGCCGTTCAATGAGTTCTACAACTTCGGCGACGGAAGGAAGCGCCGCTTCACCTTGTGTCGTGTAAAGTAACATGCTTAAGGCGCGATAAGCAGCGAGATTCGAAACGAACTGCTTGCGGAGCCGTGCAAAGAAACGGTCCCGCCGTGCATCGCTCTTCGTACTCTTCTCCGCGATCGGCATGAGCGTCTTACATGCCAATAAATCCGCGGCCGCATCCTGCATCGCGCCAAGACCGAGGGCGCGCTCGCTGGCACCGCGCTCCCATTTCGAGACGTCCGCCATCCCGACGCTGGCGCCAAAAAAAAGGTGCAAGGCCGCGCGCTCGGATCTTGTCCGAAACAACCGCAAAACGTGGGCATGCGAGAGGTTCGCGGGTCGCTCGTAATTCCTTTGGTGATAGATAAAGCAAGCATCAAGAAGCGACTTGGCGGAAGCGTAACGGCTTTTGAGCACCGCCATAGTGCGCTCGGTGACGGGATTGCCGATTTCACCCACGCGAAAGCGCTGAGCCACCGCGTGCATGTAGCGCATCTCATAAGGCGGATCTTCGGACTGGCCCGTCTTCCGCGCCTCGATCGCCGCAGCGCGGACCGCCAAGCCCGCATATCGGTCAGCATCGCTCCAGAGATGCAGACCCAACGCGAGGACCGAAGCGACGGCGAATGCCAGCTCGGGTTCGGTTTCGGCAGGCCGCCCCGAGGACGCAAGAAGGCGCTTAGCTCCGAGATCGCCTTCATCGACCCAGCGTTCGACTAGATCGACCAGATCGTGTTCGTCATTGCCGGAGCGCAGAATGATCCGAACGGCGATAGGCGCGCGCAAGGGAAACCGCCCCTGCTCGCCTATCCTGCTTCGCAACTTTTCGTCTACGAAATTGCTCGCCGCCGGAATGAAGAGCCCTCCATTCTCATCCAGGATCTTCTTCATTGTCTTATTTGCCCCTGCGGTGAGCAGGTGGCCGATTGCGTGTTCGCCGCGCGACGCGATCGCCTCGGCCAGCTTTTTCTGCCTGTTGTTCAATCTGCGCGATATCAGCTTGAACATGGAGCCGATCGCCATTCTCTCGCTACGTTTCCAAAGCTCGCTGAGATGCTCCATCTGCTGATGCTGCTGGGCGAACCAATCCGGTGACAACCATTTGAGGAAGTGCTGCAAGGACGGGTCTTTGTCGATCGAGGCCTCAGTCACTTTTTTCAGCGCGAAATGACCGCGTCCTCGATTGAGTTTGCCTCGGTCGGTTAGAGCCAAGCTGCTCATACTCGAGAGATTGAAGGGCAGGAGAGAAACCTCCATCGCCTGCTGCGTTGACTCGATAAGCCCAGCCGGATGGGCAAAGTCGCTGAACTTCTTGTTCATATTGAGGATCGGCGCATATTGGACAATACGCCTCAACATGAAGGGACCGGCAGCCCCGGGCCTCTCCTCGTGCGTATCCACGAACCAGCGGCGATAGGTATTGAAGAGGACTGTGTCGCCAGTGACCAACACCACACGTTCCCTGTCCCTCGGACAAGCATTGGCCGCCCAGCCGACAAGAGCGAGGGAGTTTGCATCGCTCCACACGGCGCCCGGAGGCCTCTCCTTCCTTCCAGGCATAAGGGGCATCGCAGCGAGTTCTTCCTTCAAGCGGCCATGCCAAAAGTTTGCCCATGTAGAGATTTCGTCTAGGTCCTTGTCGGCGAGCGTGAAGCGTGACGTGAGATTCAGCAAGCGGCTGGAGATATTGTTGTCGAGCACACGAGAAATTTGCTCGATTGGTTCGAAGACGTCGTCGTCTGCCAGCGACTGCGCAGCGATTCGGGCTACCTTAAATCTGTTCAGTCCCTCCTCATCGTCCCGGCCGCGCGCGGCCAATGTCGCCATATCACTCTCCAACAGCGGATCGTCGATATAGACGTGGCGCCCGCGTTCCGGCGAGGAAATGCGCCGTCGCGCGCCGTCGATCAGATTCCTGAGGCTTGCCTCCATCTCGCTTTCTTTGCCGCTGATCGCGGCGGCATCGACGGCCGATTGCTGTTCGCGCAGAAGCTCGGTTATGCGGCTCATAAGTTCGTTGTGATGCCATTCCGTCATGTAGATCTTGCCCGAATCTTGACCGGGCAATTCGCCGGACAGCAGATACTCGGACGCGATCAGCGCGGATTGGGCCGCGAATGACGACCACCGCTTTTTACCGCGGGAGATCTTTCTCCAAAAGGACGAGTCGAATGTGCTGGTGTAAGCCTTCATCCGCCTGGGGCGAAAAAACATCTCGAATACGTTTTCGTCGAAAACATAATGTATGGTATTTCCGTCACGGGCCGAAAATCTCGAATCGTCCTCATTTTGCTCAAGATCAAGCACCAGATTGAGCATCTGGATTTGCTGCCCGATAATATCGACGGGGGCGATCTTTGTGCTCATGCGGCCTTACGAAGCTGAATGTCCCCAAGCCGCTGCCCTTTTTGGCAGAAGGTGTCCTTCGCCTCGTCGATGGCATCCAAGGCAGGCTCGCTCCATGCGCCCGGATTCATCAAGTCGTTCAGCAAGTCACGCATATCCGCTTCCTCGTTGCGGCGTTGCGCCAACTCGCAGGTGAGGAAATGAAACTGGCCGTTGCCAAGGAGCGGCGCGATTGCGGCGAGGTAGGCGCAGCCGTCGCCAACGCCGACAATCAGTCCGATCGCTGCATTGTCATTGTTCAAAACGAGCGTTCCTCCGTCGCCCTCGCGAATGAGATGCGCGGCGCCGGGGCTCAGTTCGACCTCGATGACTTGATCGTATTCCGTCACTGTGCCGTCAACGCGAGAGACGAGGTCAATCACGTCGTCGATCTGGACGACGGTGCCGAGGTCGACGATGCCATCCGGCCCCTTTATGTATGCCCGCTCTTCAAGAAGCCCGACACCGAAGGGCAACGCACGCTCGACTTGGACAAGCGTGCCGCAGGATGCCGTCACCGCGGTGTCCGGTTCTAAAGGAGCAAAGCCGATCGCGTCGCTGAGCGGCCTGGGGAACGGCAAGGGTTCGAGCGGATCGCAGGCCAATGCGATCTTTCGGTTGGCAGCCGTCGTCAAATGACTCTCTTCCACGTCGCCGAAGACGCTTCGCGGAACCAGCGCAAAGATGGCCCCGTCGATCGCGTTCACTAAGAGGGCGCCGACAGTCCCCGAATAGCCCTCCGGCTCGCCGCGGACTTTGAGACCTGCGCCGACGATGGGCAGAGCGGGAAACCCGCTATCTGCTTCGGAGTCAGACAGTTTTGGCTCCCTTGTTTTCTTTGACAGTCTTGAGCGAGATGCCGAATACTGATGAGGGAGCTTTCGCATCTGGCTTGGCGCGCTTCAAGTTCAACGTGAACCCCCGCGTCCCTATTGCTAACTTGCCCATGGGCCAATAACGCGCGAAAAACTCTTTCGCCCGGAGCTCTCGCGCGGCGATGTGCGATTTGCTCATTGGATCGTAAGACGGGTGGCCGCCCCCGCCGGGCGGGCTCTGCCAATGGGGCGCGTTGAAGATGTCCAGAATCTCGCGCTGACGACCTTCCAAATCGTCAAACGCGGTGCTGCTGAGGAAGTTGGAGCCCTCGAGCGCAAGCGGGGCGCCATGGCGTGTGACGGTCTTCTTCATCTTCGAATAAATATAGGGGTGACCATTGACGACAAAAACGGTGCCCTTGGCATCCTTGTCCCTCAATCCCTGCTCGTAGTGCAGCTTTCCGTTCAATGTTGCAAAGGTGAGCAGCAGCTTGTGGATGGGCGCCGAACCGCGCGAATAGGGATGCGGCTCCTTGCCCACGAGCGTGACGATGCCATCGCGCTTGACGAGAGCATCGCGGAGGTCGTCAGCGATGTCTTTCGGCAGCAATCTAGCTGCCTTGACATACGCGTCGAGCAGAATGTGCGCCGCGCTATCGCTATCGACGGCGCTGGGTGAAGCCCTAGTTTCGGCATCGTGAATGATGTCGGGAACCTTGTCGGAAGGCGGGTCGGCCGGCTGTCGCATAAGATCGGCCTGCCCAAGCCGTTCAGCGATCTCGATCGCGAGTCTGCCTTTTCTGAAGGTTTCGGTCCGAAAGACGAGCCGGAGCGTATCGATGAGCCCGCCGTCGCCGCATCCTGTTACGAGGAACCAGCTATTCTTGTCCTCGTCACGTAGATGCTCCAGCCTATCGGGATCCCAATAGGACGTGAAGCCGCGCAGGCCCTTTATACGCACTTCGTTGCTGAAGCCAGTGGCGACGATCACGGCGTCGTATCTGCCGTCATGCTCGCCTTGTGAGAGCCGAAAAGCGATCTTTTCACCAGCTGGTATTGGCTTATCGACACGAATTCCGGGAAGGAATTCGACCCGCTTTTTATCGATATAAGATTCCTTCCAGTCGTTGAGAACCATTCTGAGGGCCGAAGCGCATTCGCTCGCGTACCAATCGAAAAATGGAAAAGCCGTCGTTGGATCGGCTGCTTTTTCAGGCCACTGATTAATGTTGGGATGGACAACCCTATGTTCGGTTTGCGCTTGGCGCCAGAGAGCGACACCGGTTGCTTCAAGTACGGTGACTTTGCATCGCAACTCAGCGAGAGACGCCGCCGCCGTGATTCCGGAGAGCCCTGCACCCACTACAGCAACCTCATCGCCTTCCTTGACGAGTCCCCTGGAATTCAAGGCCCATACGAGATTGAGCGCGCGGGTCTGCTGGGTTGCGAAACTGATGCGGCGAGCAAAAGGGCCCAGATAGAAAACCTTCATCGGCTCGCCGGCACTGGCGGCCCGCAAAATAGCCTCCACGGCTGCATCACCAGCGTGGCCCATCAAAACCACTCCGAGTACCCCAAGCTAATTCGGTAAACCGCCATGCATCCCAAACCCGATCGCAAAGCCAGCAAAGGTCGCCGCCGCAGCTTGACCTAGCTATTTCTAACATTGACAGAAATCAAGCCCCGGTTGCACTACCGCACGGCCAAACCACCCCGTCCGAAAGCTAACCCAGAGTTGTCGCCAACACCAGACCTCCGTTCAAAGCAAGATGTGAGCAAAGATGCCTGTCAGATCACGCCCCGGTCGCGGAGGTAGCGCCTGAACAGACTCGCTGCTCAAAACCAAGGAACCCGCAGATGTGCGACCTCGCCGTCATTGGGGAGGCCGGCGAAGCGCGTGCTGCGGCTTCGCAATTCCTACCCGCTCGAAGACGAACGGCACCATCCCGAGTCGAAATGAACAACAACGGTGTCCCTGCAACGAACGGCGGTACCGAAAGAGCACCTGGCGATACTCGAAAACACAGTCTTCCGATGCCCCGAACACAAGCCTGTCGCCATCGAAATGGCTTTCGCCGCGCCAGGAATAGAGTATCGGTGCACTCAACCGCATGGCCAGCGATAACTGCTAATTATGAAACATTGCGCGGCCGTTGAGGTAGCACGGCTTTTGCGAATGGACATTTTATCTGTCGTATTTTTCGCGCTGCTTTTGCCTATTTGGTATTTTTCAAGGGACTGGCAATAC
>Ga0265318_10000075_pt1 | contig 94310 bp, 76 predicted proteins | sample 4821metaG_FD_192431 | JGI IMG/M metagenome (GOLD analysis project Ga0265318, IMG submission 192431) | Rhizosphere microbial communities from Carex aquatilis grown in University of Washington, Seatle, WA, United States - 4-8-21 metaG | ecosystem: Host-associated > Plants > Roots > Rhizosphere >...
TACACGTTTGCCTATGAAAAAAACGGCCTGCCGAATACCCAGACAACGCCGCTGGGCTATGCCACCGCTTGGGCCTACAATGATCGCAATCTCTTAAAAACGCTCACCAAGCCATCGACGCAGCAGATCACCTATTCTTATGACACCGCTGACCGGGTGAGTTCGTTGACCGAAAAACTGGGTTCCACCCAGTTGGGTGCGGTTTCATTCGGGTACGACGCCAATGCCAATCCCACCACGATCACCGAGAACGGCGTCTCGATCACCCGCACCTTTGATCCCTCCAATCGGGTGAAAAGCTACACTGATTCACGGGGGAACGTGATCCAATATCATTATTACGCCAATGGGCTGCTCAAATCGATCACCTATCCCTATCCGACCAACCGCACGGTTACCTACACATATGACAGTTTGAACCGGCTCTATCAGGTGACGGATTGGGCGGGCAATATCACCACGTTTGGATGGAGGGCCGATGGGGTGCTATCCACCATCACCCGACCCAACTTCAGCACCCGGAGCCTCACGTATGACGATGCTGGACATCTTAAGCGAATCGAAGAGCGTAGTCCCAGTGGCATGATGCAGACGATGCTAAATTACAAACTGGATGCTGCCGGGCGGATCATTTCCACGGCACAATTCCCCGTGCCGGTGTCCGCTCCCCCAGCCCTTGCGGCCATGACGTATGACACGGACAACCGGCTCGCAACTTTCGGGGCCACCCCCGGCACCTGCACCTTCGACGCCGATGGCAATCTGACTTACGGACCGCTCGGCAATGCCTGGGACGGCACTGGCGGCTTTGGCACCTACACTTTCGACCAGCGCAACCGGCTGACCGCCAATCCCGGCCAGACTCGGGTCTACGATGCGGAAAACAACCTGCTTTCGCGCACGGATGCCACCGGCACCACTTATCATGTCTACGCCGGAGGAGCCATGGCGCAACTGCTCACCCGCGAGCCGCCCAACGGCACGAAATATTATTACGTCTACGGGGCGGGGCAGTTGCTCTATGAGATTTCCGAAGGCGGCTCGGCCCCGACCGGGCTGATTTATTATCATTTCGACCACAACGGAAACACGATCGCGCTGAGCAACAGCACCGAGCAGGTCGTCCAACGCAATGAGTACAGTCCATACGGTCAGTTGACGCAGGCCAGCGCGAATTATGATACGCCGTTTTTGTTCGCCGGAGCTTTTGGCGTGCAGACCTCGGGCGACGGTCTGCTCTACATGAGGGCAAGATTCTACAACCCGCGCATGGGCCGCTTCCTCAATGCCGACCCCATCGGCTTCGGCGGCGGCTCAAATTGGTATGCGTACTGCGGTGGAGCGAATCCGATCAGTTATGCAGACCCGAGCGGGCTGTTGGATGGTGGAAGTAGTAACACATTGATGGGGTCCCAATATAATACTCCAGGGTTCATCGCTTATGTGCGGAGCATGCCTGTCATCCCATCGAATCCGAATCCTCGTTTTGATGCGATTATGACGGGCTCGCAGACGATGCTCACAGGTGGAACAGAGGTTGTGGCGGGTTACGGTTTCGCTACAACAGCTCCGCTGACTTTTGGGGCCGGTGCTGTAGGTGTTATTGCGATTGCTGATGGTGTGCCGAGGTTCGGACTGGGATTTACATCGTTTATGTCCGGGGTGACGGGAAATTTGCCACGCACTCCAATTCCTCAATCGGTCGGAGAGATTATCACTGCCGCATCGGGAAGCAAACTTGCAGGTGATCTATACGAACTAGGCATTACGGTCACGACTTCGGCAGGCGACCTAAAAGGTCTGACGAACATCAAAGAAATGCAGGAGCTTGTACTGAGAGCGAAAGCAGGGGACATGTCTGCGATGAAGGACCTTAAAGAGAAGATTGAGTCCGTAAAAGAGACTGCGGAAGGTATCAATGAAGCCAGAAAAGATTTAACTGGGAGCGAAGCCCACCCCGGAAAATGAACGCGGGCGATATTTATGAAGTGGGTATAGGTCTGGTTTTCATATATGGTGGCGGATACTTGCTTTTGATGCTTAAGGGTTATTTGCCGCTCCGTCCGAGTGAAGAGAAGCGCAAGCAGGCCGAGGAGTGGCGAAAGAAATACGGCACGTTGGCGTATTTTATGGGGCCAATTAGTGTGATCTTTGGGGTTTACCACATTATCAGCATTATTATGAAATAATGCCCATGTGCCGTCGTTCGCGCCCAAGAGGTCATTGTGGTCCACATTTACCTTTCTCGATTTGCAACATCGTCAAAGATCCAAAGAAAAAAAAGGGGCAGGCTGCAAATGTTATATGTTCCCGCTCGAATTCATGTCGTAGTTTTGGCCGAATTAATATAAGCGTCGTCGCGGGTGCCCCGTAGTTACGGGACTTACGATGTGATAGAGTGGCGGGATGGGAACTACGGTAAATACGGAATTGGTGAACCACGGGGAGCGTCGGGATCGGTTTTATAATTGGCTGTGGAGCCAGTTGGGGATAGTCGGGGTATGGCGACTTCGCCCTCGACTGATTTTCCGCCGCCATCGGCTGCGTTTCCTCCGTGATAATTGGTGGATTTCCTACAGAATCGGCGTCAACGAGGAACCGACGGCCTTGTAGAGGCGCGTCATGATTTCTTTGTTTGAAAGCGCTCCTTCCGAACCGGGAAACGGGCCGGCTTCGCGGTAGTGTTGATGAAAATCCGGATCGTAGGGCGAGACCTCGGTCGTGCCGGGAATCAGTTCAAAGCTGCTTGTATTCTGGATTGGCCAGAAATCAATCGGACTGAGGGATAGCGCATCTCCGATCAGGCCGTTCACCGTCTCCAGGCCCAGCGGCATGATGCGGCGACCGATCACCCAACTGTTCTCCGCCCGCATGTCGCGCTCGATTTCGCCGCGCAAGGTTTGCGCAAAAGCATCATCCTCGATGAGCAGGCCGACTTCGGTATTCAGATTTTCCGAGCGCGGATCGAGATTGTAGGAGCCGACAAAGGCAATCCGGTCGTCCACCACGAGGGATTTGGCGTGCAGACAAAGGAAAGGCATCCGCTCCTGCCTGCCCTCCGCCATCCGCGCTTTCGCCAGCTTGGCAATGAATGGGTATTGCGGAAAATGTTCCAGCAGCATGCCCGGCATGGGCTTGAATTCATGCACTTCCAGTTTCAGGTTCTGGACGTAATCATTCCGCAACCGGTAATTGGCCGAATAGGCGAGCAGGTTGTCGGTCGACGCAAAGCTGTTCGACGACACCTTGATTTTCAGCCCCGGATTTTTCGCCTGAATTTCCTGAATTAATTTCCGCGCCGGCTGGCTCAGGACCAGATAAGGCGTTTGCATCACGACCGAAGCTTTTGCCTGCTCCAGAGTGTTTTTCAGCTCACGCGCGATGCGGGAGGTGCGGGAAAAAGGGCCGGTCGATTTTCCCGGCACGTCACAGATAAACGTGACCCGGTTCGCCGGTTTCAGGCGGGAAAGAAACCGGGTGCCGATCACCGCCGGATCGTTGGCCTGCTGATTCAGGACCGCAAAATACGGGCCGAAATCATAGTCTGCCCTCGTCTCGTACCGCCGATAGTTTCCCCGGGCGATCACCGCAGCGACATCCGTCAGATCCCGGCTCGGAACTGAATTTCGGTACGACCAGAATTCCTCAAATGAGCGCGCAGCTTGCCCGGCGACGGGGCCCATCGCCAGCACATCGCGATCGCGGAAATTCAACTCGGTGGAGTGGTCGAAGTAGGTATTCTCGATATTGCGGCCGCCGGTGATCATGACGGCATCGTCAAACACCATGAGCTTGTTGTGCATCCGCTGGTTCACGTCGTGAAAAGAATGCAGACCGGCCAGAATGGTGTGGAAAAATGTCGGCTTCAGCCGGGCCATGGCCGGACGATAGTGCTTCACCTCAAGATTGGGATGCACGGTCGCGAGGAAGGCCGCCGTCTCCAGATTCTGCTCGGAGAACAAATGATCGGCAATGATCCTGACCTTCACACCGCGGCGGGCCGCTTCGATCAGTTCAAACATGAGCAACCGTCCGCACTCATCGTTGCTCCAGATGAAGGTCTGCACTTCGATCGAGATTCTGGCCTGCCGGATAAGATGCACCCGCAGCAACAACGCATCATAACCGCCGCTTAAAATCGCCAGTTGGTTGCCCTTCGCGGGATCATTCCCCTCCTCCTGCCTGGAGGTCGCCGCGACCACCTGTCCCAGCGGCGAACCTGCAAACGAGGAGGTTCCTTGCGACATAGTTTCGGCAACCATGAGGACGAAAGTGAGCAGACAAATAATTCTCATTGATCGGGACCGTGACGGTCTCACTGCTGTTTAAACACCTTGATCAGGGCCGAAAAATCCTCGTCGCCCAGTCCGCGTGCCTCGGCGGTCTTGAGCGCTTCGCGCACCGCCTCCAGCACGGGAAAATCGGCACAGGCCGCCGTGCGGGAAGTGAGCCGCATGTCCTTGTGCATGTGTTTCACGGAGAACTGGGGCGAGAAGTCCCCCGCCCGCAGCTTGGGTTCCTTGAGTTTGACCAGGCCGGAATAACTCACGTTTTTGGCCAGCGCGCTGAAAAATATCTCGTCGGCCAGCCCGGCCCGGCGCGCGAGTGTCAGCGCCTCGCTCAGCCCCTGCATCTGGGCGGCGATATTGAGGTTCATCGCCAGCTTCAGCGTGCAAGCCTGCTCGTTGCTCCCGATGATGAAACGGTTGGCCGAGACCAACGCCAGCAACGGTTCCAGCTCAGCGCACAGCGCCCGGTCGCCTCCCAGGTAAAACACGGACTGCTTCTGCTCAGCCGCAGGTTTGCTGCCGGTGAAAGGAGCCGCCAGATAACGAGCACCGCGTGCCGCCACGAGTGCGGCAAACTTGGTGCTGCTCTCGGCGTCGATCGTGCTGGATTGCACGACCACCTTGCCCGGACCGAGCGCCGGCAAGATGCGTTGCAACACGCTCTCCACCGCCGCCGGATCAGCGACGACGATCTGGACGATATCCGCGGCGGCCACGACCGCTTCAGGAGTCGGCAGCCACATCGGAAAACCAGGCTGCGCCGTACGGTTCCATACGCCGGCCAGCACGCCCGCCGCATGATAATGCCGCGCCCAAACTCCGCCGATGATGCCCAGTCCAAGTACGCCGATTTTCATAGATTCAAATCCAATCAATTTGCTTGGAAAAGAAGAGAACCAATTACGCCAATATTTCCAGCATTCGCGCGAACAGTCGGTTCACCTTCGCCTGGTTGTCTTTCACGAGTTCCTTGAACTTCGCGAAGTCGATCTCAGTACCCTCGAGGCCGTTCGCATAATTGTCGATCAGAGCGAGGCTGTTGTAACGCAGACCGGCCTCGGCGCAGAGATCCGCCTCTTGCGCCGCCGTCATGCCGACCACATCGCCCCAATGCCGGATGACCTGGATTTCCGCCTTTGTCTCAAAGCGCGGCCCGCGCATCTGCACATAAACTTTGCCGGGATAGATCGCGAATTCCGGCGCGAGCTTCGAGCTCAGCAGCGGGATGAGATTATTCGCGATCCCCGCCGCCCCGCCCTTCAGCTCAAGATCGAAGAATGTCGCCGGGCCCTGCTGCAAGCCGACGTAATCGCCGCACGAGACGAACGTGCCCGGGGGCAGTTCCTTTTTCAGCGAGCCAACGGAATTAAGGGAAACAACATCCTTGAAGCCCAGATCGGCCAAGGCGCGGATGTTCGCGCGATGGTTGATCGAATGCGGCGGCAGCGGCACGCCATAACCGTGGCGGTTGATGAGGGCGAAATCACCGCGGGTCTTGTAGGTCACTTCGCCATAGGCGGTCATGACCGACTTGGTGTCCCATGCAGCGAACAGTTGGGAGTTCACGATGCTCGTACCGCTGATGAACGCGACCTTCATGGGTCAAGCTAACGATCACGCCGCCGCGCGTACAACCAGAAAGATGCCATCGCTTGCACACCGTTCAGCCCACCCACGACAGACCCTGAATCTTTCGGGCGAGGTTCACGTCTTTCGCCGTCACCTTGCCGCCCGCATCATGGGTGTTCAACCGGACCGCCACCCGGTTGTAGACATTGGTCCATTCAGGATGATGATCCATCGCCTCGGCCTCAAAGCCCACGCGGACCATAAACGACAGCGCCTCCCGAAAACCGCCAAACTTGAATTCCTTGGCCAAGGCATCGCGTTCCAATTTCCACCCCGGCAACGCGCGCAGGGTTTCGGTGATCTCGGCGGTGGTCAGCGGTGGAGTAGCCATGAGAGATGATTGAACGCGGATGGATTTAAACGCAAGGTCGCCTAGCCGGCAGCCAGGGGTTGGATCGCCTTCACCCATTCCACCACGGGCCGGCCGCCTTCAAGATGCTCACGACGTATCCGGTCGAAGCGCGCCGGCGTGACTTGCGCATACCACACTCCCTCGGGATAGACGACCAGCCACGGACCTTCGCTGCACATGCGCAGGCAGGCGGCCTTGGTGCGCATGACGGGCAGGTCGTGCTGACGCACGGCGGTTTTCAGGTGCTCCCAGGTGGCGAGGCCTTCCTCCGTCGCGCAACAATCCGGTCCGACGCAAAGAAACAGGTGGCGGCGTGCGGTGGGCAGGCCGTTTTTGGCGAATGCGTCGGTGTGATCAGAGTTCACTGGATGAGGCAAATCCGTGCCGCTTCTTCAGGTGGAACCCGGTCTCACGCTTTCATTGTCGCCTGGTAATAGGTGTCCACCTGCGCCCAGTGAACGACATTCCAAAAAGCCGCCAGGTAGTCGGCGCGGCGGTTTTGATAATGGAGGTAATAGGCATGCTCCCAAACATCGACGCCGAGCAACGGCGTGGCCCCGGTGGAAAGCGGCGAGTCCTGGTTGGCGGTGGAGGTGATCGACAGTTTGCCGTCCTGGGCGACGAGCCAGGCCCAGCCGCTGCCGAAACGTTTCATGGCGGCGTCAGTGAATTGTTTTTTGAATTCATCGAACGAGCCGAAGCTGGCGGTGATGGCTTCGCCGACGGTGTTGCCCGGTGCGCCGCCGGCATTGGGCGAGAGAATCGTCCAGAAAAAGGAGTGGTTCACATGACCACCGGCATTGTTGCGGATGCCGGTGCGGATGACCTCGGGCACGAGTTCGATATTTTTCACGAGATACTCCGGACTGCGGCTGCGCCAATCGGGATGGCCTTCGAGTAGTTTCTTGGCATTCGTGATGTAGGCCTGATGATGCTTCGTGTGGTGGATTTGCATCGTCTGGGTGTCGATGTACGGCTCGAGCGCATCGTAGCCGTAGGCCAGTTTTGGCAGATCCCAGGGCGACGGCGGAGCGGGAGGTGCAGGCGGCTTGGAATCGGTGGACTCGGCCCGGCCGGTGAGTGCAGCCAGCCCGGTGAGCGCTACGCCCGAACCGATTGTTATCAGCGCCTGGCGACGGGTGATCGATGCAGTGCGTGGAGTATTCATGGCTTGCACTATGTCGGAAGCAGCCGGGTCTGCAAGTTCCGGTAAAAATATTATCCGAGCGCGGAAGCTTGAATCTCGGAATAGAGCCACCTATTCGATAGGAGTGCCGTTATTCAAATATCTCTTTAACTTCAAAGGCGGAGCTTTCCTGAAGCGCGACAAGCGCCGCGCCCCCCGCTATCCCGTCGGCGAGATTTTCCCGGTCAAAGGCATCGTGTCGCTCTGCGCCCAAGATGGAAAAGGCGGCCGTCCGCCCAAGGACAAGGAGGTCTGGCAAAACTGGAGCGGGCGGCTCATCAATCTTTCCAGCAGCGGCGCCAGCATCCAACTGGCGGCTTCCGCACTCGCGAGCCGCGGGCAGCCGTGCAAGTTAAAGCTCGCGCTTGATGGCAAGCAGATCGAGATGGAGGGCCAGATCGCCTATTTCCGCACGTTCAACCAATACTCGCTTTGCGGCCTGTCCTTCACGTTTCCCGATGAAGTCACGCAAAAGACCTACATGCAATTGCTGGAAATGGTCATGATCGGCGCCTCCATCGAACCCGCCGCCAAAGGACTGTTCAACAAGGACTCGACCGGGATCGCCAAGGAAGTCTATCAGGGGAAAAACAAAACCCGCCTGAGTCTCTGGCGCAATGTATCGAGCGGTTCGGTCAGCCATTTCGAATTCCGTATTCACGAGCATTACATCCGGGGCAGCGCCCAGACCTTCAAGCTGGAGGTCGACACGGCGGAAGGGGTCAACGGCCTCGCCCCAACCGCCGCAGTCCCTGCGACGCCGAAACTACCGGCCGGAGAGATCGCGGAAGTATGTCAGATGTTCCGCTGGGTCGTGACCAATCTGCCCAAGGGCGTTCCGGCGCATGTGAAGAAGTTTTTGGAAATGTTCACGCGCTGAGTGCCCGCCGTTCCGCCAAAAGCAGATCTATTTCCCTCACGTCCGCACCGATATCTTTCCGTCGGCCACGATTCCTTGCTGGATCTTGGTGAAGATCACATTCACCTCGTCGTCGGTCAGCGTGCGTTCGGCGGAGCGAAACGAGAGCGAAAAAGCCAGGCTCTTTTTCCCTTCGGGCAACCCCTGCCCCTGATAAACGTCGAACACTTCGACCGATTCTATCGTCAACGGGGCACCAGTCGAGACGCGCGCCACCTTGAGCAATTGCTGACGGACTGCCTCGGCGTGACGAGAGGAATCAACCACGAGGGCAAGATCGCGCAACGCCGCCGGATAAAGACTGAAGTCCTGATAACGCCGGCGGATCGTGCCGGCGGAAAGTTTCTCCGGCAGGAAAGCGAGCACCCCGCACCAGACTTTGCCCTCGATGCCGAGGGACCGAACCATGGCCAGATTCAACAGGCCAAACCGTACGGTCCAGCCGTCCTCCATGAGCCCGGCGGCGGCCGAATGCCCCTCCTGCCAGCCCCAGAACGCGCCTTCGACCGGCACAAGATTCTGTCCGGCAAAATCGATGCCCGCCGCCCGGGCAAGAATCTCCACATGTTTTTTCACCGTATAAAAATCGAGTGCCGGCCGGGCCAGCCAGGCGCGGTCTTTTTCATTGTGGCAGATGATAAAACCCACGGACGCGCATTCCTGCACGGTGCCATCACGCTCCATGAACACCCGGCCGGTCTCGAAGAGCCGCGCGACACTGTTGCCGCGCGACTGATTGAGCCGGAGCGATTCCAAGATGCCCATGATGATGGTCGGCCGCAGATGGGACTGGTCCTCGACGAACGGATTGGCGAGCGCCAGCTCCTGCGCGGAAGCGTCGGAAACCCAGGTCTTGAGCTCCTTCTCCGAGCGCAGGGTGTAGTTGACGACCTCGTGAAAATTCTGGCCGACCAGATAGTCACTGACGGTGCGATTGAAGACTACGAGCGGCGCATCATCCGCGTCGACCAAAGCCGGGCCGACGGCCGGCGAAACCGGGACACGTTCGGTACCGTAGATGCGCAATACTTCCTCGACCAGATCGATCGGGCGGTCGAGATCGCCGCGGTAGCTCGGAATATCAATCGTCCACTCGGGACCGGCCGCCGTTCCACTTTCGCCCACAATGGCGAGATTCAGCGCCTTGAGCGCATCGCGCATCTCGGCATCGGGAATAGCAAAACCAAGCCGGGCGCGGATATAGGCTGGCGTGACCTTGATTTCGCGCGACCACGGACGGTCGCCGCCGATTTTAAACGACGGTCCCACCACCGTGCCGCCGGCGGTTTCCAGAATGAGGTCGATCGCGCGCTGGGCAGCCTCGAGCGTGCCGTGTGGATCGACGCCGCGTTCGAAACGATAAGATGAGTCGGACGCGAGCCCGAGGCGCTTGCCGGTCCAGCGGACCGACTGCGGACGAAAATACGCCGCTTCGAGCACGATGTCGGCCGTCGTTTCATCCACCCCGGCGTCGGCTCCGCCCATGATACCGGCTACCACCAAAGGTTTCGCGGCATCGGCGATCACGAGCATCCGCCCACTGAGTTGACGCTCCTTGTTATCCAGCGTGGTGAGCTTTTCGCCGTCATTCGCCCGACGAATGACCAGCTTGCGTCCCTCGATCTTCTTCGCGTCAAACACATGCAACGGCTGGCCAAGCTCGAGCATCACGTAATTACCCACATCGACGAGATTGTTGATTGGTCGCAGGCCCACGGCTTTCAGCAAGTCCTGCATCCATGAAGGGCTGGGGCCGACTTTCACGCCGGCCACGGCGATTCCAATGTAGAGAGGACAATCTTCCGACGACTCGACCCGAATATCAGCGAGAATATCGGGACGATGGCCATGGGTGTCATGGCGGAATTTGATCGCTGGAAATTTGAGGTCCTTTTTGAACCACGCCGCGAGTTCCCGCGCGATGCCCATGTGGCTGAGCACGTCGGGCCGGTTGGGAGTAATCTCGATATCAAAAACCGTATCGCCACCGGGCAACGCGTCGTTGATCGGGGTGCCAATCGCCAAGGCCGCATCAAGAACGAGCAGGCCGGCGTGATCAGCACCCAGCCCCAGTTCGTCCGCCGCGCAAAGCATGCCGTCGGATTGTTGCCCGCGAATCTTGGACTGCTTGATCTTGAAATCTCCCGGGAGCACCGCACCGGGCAGAGCAACCGGAACCTTCCTGCCCGCATCGCAATTCGGCGCGCCGCAGACAATCGTGCGCACGCCGCCCAAGGCGGCCCCCACATCCACCGTGCAGACAGAAAGCTTGTCCGCATTCGGATGCTTGTCGCGCGTCTTGATCTCGCCAACAACCACATGTTGCAGCGGCGGCAGGGCGGTGCTGACCACACCCTCGACCTCGAAGCCAAGGAAAGTGATGGCGCGCTTCAGTTCGTCGGTGGAGATGCCGGCGAGGTTCAAGTACTGGTTAAGCCAATTGAGAGAGATTTTCACTGTAGGAAATTTTCCGCGGATTTCGCGGATGAGCGCTGATGAAGAGTTGGTTTATCCGCGTTGATTCGCGAGATCCGCGGAGATTGGTTCAGGCAAATTGTTTCAGGAAACGGACGTCATTCTGATAGAAGTACCGGATGTCATCGATGCCGTAGACGAGCATCGCGAGACGTTCGAGGCCCATGCCGAACGCATAACCGGTCCACACTTCAGGATCGTAACCGACACCTTCGAACACCGCCGGGTCAACCATGCCGCAACCGCCGATCTCAATCCAATCCTTCTTTACCTTGGGCAGGTGCTGGGCGGAGAGATCGACCTCGAAACTCGGTTCGGTGTAGCCGAAATAATGCGGACGGAAACGGGTCTTGGTCTCCTTGCCGAGCAGCGAAGCGAAAATGTAGTCGAGCAGGGCCTTCAGGTCACGCACGGTGACGTTCCTGTCGACGTAGAGACACTCAAGCTGGTGAAAATTCGCGCTGTGCGTGGCATCGGAAGTGTCCCGACGGTAAACCCGCCCGGGCGATACAATCCGGATCGGCGGCTGGCCTTTGAGCATGGTGCGGATTTGTACCGAAGAAGTATGCGTACGGAGGAGATACTTTTCCTCCGGGATTTTTTTGGCGACGTTGGCGAAACGGGTTTTCTCCGGGAAATAAAACGTGTCCTGCGCGTCGCGCGCTGGGTGATCCGCCGGCGTGTTGAGCGCGTCGAAGCAATAGTACTCCGTTTCCACCTCGGGGCCGTCGGCGACAACGAAGCCGGCCTTGCGCAGGATGCGGCACATCTCCTCGCGAACAAGCGTGAGCGGATGGAATGTACCGGGACCGCAGTCAGGCGACGGCAAGGTAGGATCAACAACGGGCCCCAACTGGGATGAAACCTCCAAATCAGTGATGCGAATATTCGCGGCGCCGAATATGCCAGCTACTTGGTTTTTCGCGTGGTTCAGGTGCAAACCGAAAAGTTTTTTTAATTCCGGAGGAACCTCGCGCATCTTTTCCATCGAAGCAGTGACTTCTCCGGCAGGCCCGAAATATTCAGCTTTCTGGATTTCCCACGCAGGTCTAGCGTTAAGCGTGTCCACTATCTTTTTGGCTTCAGCAACGAACTCTCGCACACCTAATTCTAACTGCTGCGCAACAAGGTCAGCACTGTAGGACCCACCCTTGTAGCCATAAATGAGTTCAACGATTTTACCGAATAAGCTATAGTTCATAATAAATAAAAAAGGACGGGCACCGTGAGGCAGCCCGTCCTGCAGAAAAATGGTCTTGGACCAGAAGGCGAGCCTTCAGAGCTTCGACGGTGAGACTTAAGCCTTCGTAGCCTTGGTCTTCAACGCGGCCTGGGCCTGTTTGATCAGGCCCGCAAACGCCGTGGCGTCGGCAATCGCGATCTCGGAGAGCTGGCGACGGTCGAGCTGGATGTTGGCGGCCTTGAGGCCCTCGATGAAGCGGCTGTAGGTGATGCCGGCCTCGCGGCAGGCGGCATTCAGACGCACGATCCAAAGGCCGCGCATGTTGGCCTTCTTCTTCTTGCGGTCGATGTAGGCGTATTGCCAGGCATGCTGGACCGCTTCTTTGGCGTAGCGGAACAGCTTGGATTTATTGCCGAAATAGCCTTTGGCGTATTTCAGGACTTTTTTGCGGCGCTTGCGCGACGCGGGAGCATTGGTGACACGAGCCATGTTTTTGTATTTGGGTTTGGGCGCCGGCGGGTCGGTTCGTTACTGATCACCCGCCTGGCGTAGTTATGGTTTTCGCTTCGGCTGTCTTTTAACGGAGCCCAAAGGGCAGACAGCGCTTGAGCGGAGCAGCATGGCCGGGAGCCACCAGCTTGTCGCGGGAAGCACGTCGTTTGGACTTCGTGCTTTTTGCGGCCAGGAGGTGACGGAAGCCAGGGGTGCGCCGGATCAACTTACCCGTTCCGGATATTTTGAAGCGCTTGGCAACGGACTTTTTGGTCTTTTGCATGGATAGAAGGGCTGAAAACAGAGGACGCGGCGGCGGTTGGCAAGGATTTTGTCGGGAATCTTGCCGAATGGTGAAGCGCATTGTCCGCAACGCGTCCTGCCTGGTCGTTCTCAAGCCAGCGCCGCGACCGCGTGACGCGCTAATCAATCCTATGAAAGCAGATTTTAACTCGTCGGCATAAAACCACAACTGACACGGAATTTCATCGATTTTCGCTCTGAAATTTCGATTTGGTTGAAGTTTTCCCCCGGAAGGGAAAAGGGGTTGACAAGCCTAGCCCAATCGAAACGTTTGCCCTTCTTGCTTTCGGCTTCCTAGCTCAATGGTAGAGCAGTTGACTCTTAATCAATTGGTTCGGGGTTCGAGTCCCCGGGGAGCCACCAACCCCGCCATTTCGCTGGCCAGAGTTGAAAGCGAGATTGTTTTTTCCCATTTCAGACAACTAGCGCAGTGCGCCACGCCGGTGTAGCTCAACGGTAGAGCACCTGTTTTGTAAACAGGCGGTTGCGGGTTCGAATCCCATCGCCGGCTCCATCCTTCGCTCTGTGAGCTTCGGATCGCACAGCCATTCTCGGAGCTTGCTTGTTTCACGGGCAATTTTCGTTGATTGAAAGAATCAATGTTTCCTCCACGGTTCTTGCCCCGGCAATCTGCGCGCAATGTCTTCAAAAAATTTCCACTGCCCGATTGTGTAATGGTAGCACAAACGACTCTGACTCGTTTTGTCTAGGTTCGACTCCTAGTCGGGCAGCCAATACTTTTTTACCCAAATGAAGAAAGTGCATTGACACTCTAAAGTTGTTTTCAACAACATACAAATCCTCGGTCCCCCACACCCCCACTTGGTCACATCGATCAATTTTCCCCACGCTCCCTACTGCACCTGTCAGGCGTTTTTGCCTTAAGTGCCAGTGGCAGCACCCGATATACTTTAGTTCAGCTTTAACCTCATTAAATCTTAATCATCCCTACTATTATGATTACCGCAAACCTCCCCCTCGCATTCATCATGGGCAAGACGCCGATGGAGCTTTTCTACGCCGGCGGCTATATGATGTGGCCTATCATTTTGGTCTCCTTCCTGATGCTCACGGTCGCCATTGAGCGCGTTATTTTCATCGTGCGTGAAAACAGCCGCCGCCAGCCCGAAGTCGTGGAAAAGATGCTGGAGCTGGTTGAAAGCAACGACATCGACGGTGCCCTCGCCCTGGGCAAGAAGTCCCAGGATTTCATCGCCCGCGTGCTGGTGTATGCGCTCACCAACAAAGAGCACTCCATGGCCAACGCCTTTTCCCGGGCCGCCAATCAGGAGCTCCAGCGCCTGCAACAGGGTCTGCCCACCCTTGATACCTGCATCACGGCCGCTCCTTTGCTCGGTTTGCTCGGTACCGTCACCGGCATGATGGGGACATTCGGCAAGTTGGGTGGCGGCGGCAATATTGCCGACTCCATGGCCGGCATCACCGGCGGTGTGGCTGAAGCGCTTATCGCCACGATGTGCGGTATCGCCATCGCCGTGACCGGACTGCTGCCCTTCAATTATCTCAATTCCCGCGTGGAGGAATCCCGCCATGATATTGAGGATGCTTCCAATTCCCTCGAGATCATCCTGAGCAAGTCGGGCAACTCGGTGGGCAATTAAGCCCGGGATGCCTGATCTCACACTGACTTTAACCTTAATCCCTTAAGCTTATGCACGGAGGAGGAGGAACCGGACCGGGTGGCATTAAAAAAGCGCGCATTGAGATCATTCCCTTGATCGATGTTATCTTCTTTCTGCTCGCCACCTTCGTGCTTTTTACCATCACGCTGAACAAGTCGAATGGTGTTTCAGTCCAACTGCCTATTTCTTCCACCAGTATTGCCCGTGATCCGGCCGGGACGGCCACGATCTCCGTGACGGTTGATGGAGCGCTTAATTGGAATAAAGAACCTGTCACTCTCAATGATTTCCTTATCCGCCTGAAGCAATACAGGGATCAGGAGCCCGACGGGCGCATTCTTATCAATGGTGATGAACGCGCCTTTTTTTCCCAAGCCCTTTATGTCTTCGACGAAGCCAGAAAGGCGGGCTTCACCAAAGTCTATATTGAAACCATGGTAAAAGCTCCGGGCCGCTAAGAAAAGCCCCCTTCGTCCGTATAGTCATTAGCAACTCATCTCATGGAAGGCACCAAAATCACTCTCCGGCCCCGCAAGAAAGCGCGTATCGAGATCATTCCGTTGATCGACGTCATTTTCTTTCTCCTCGCCACCTTCGTGCTCTTCACCCTTTCGCTGAATCGGATTCAGTCTATCCCGATCGATCTGCCTTTTTCCGATTCTGCACCTCACCCAGAAAAACCCGATATCACCACCATTCAAGTGTCGGCGGATGGGGCGCTTTATTGGGATACCGTGGCCATCGACATGCAGGAGCTGCCCATCCGTATCGCCACGCTCGTAAGTCAAAAAGCCGATCCAAAAGTCATGCTGGCGAGCGATGATAGGGCGCGTTTTGGCGCCACCGTCGCGGTGCTCGATGAAATTCGCAAGGCCGGCATCACCAAATTCTCCGTCGAAACACGAACCCGGCCCACGGGCAGATAACCGGAACCGTCATCATGAACAAAGATCTGGTCATCGGTATTTTAGCTTCATTGCTCATCCATGGTGGAATTCTGGGCGGGGAGTATCTCTTCCCGAAGGGCAAAAAAGTGGTTGTCGCCAAGGTTCAGGAAGAGCGCTTGGTGCAAATGGAAATGCCGCCACCACCACCGGAAGAGGATAAACCGGTCGACGAATTGCAGGACGATCCGGTCACGAGCACGCTGGCCCCGCCTACCTTGGCTGACATACCCACGGTGGTTCCCACGGATGCGTTTGTTGAACCAATCAGCCCTCCGCCACCTCCCGGTCTTTCCACGGACAAGAGTGCGCTGCTGATTCCGGTGCAACGGCCCACTTCCGGCTTTGGTCAGGGCATCAAGGATCTCTTTAATCCGGCCGACCTCGACCAGCCGATCCAACTTCGCGTACCGGTGAAACCAGTCTATCCGTCCGATCTCAAACGCCAGGGCATTCCCGGCGAGGTCGTCGTGGAATTCATCGTCGACTCCAATGGCAACGTGACGGCTGCGCAAATTGTCCGCTCCTCCCACCGGGAATTTGAAGCGCCCACCTTGCAAGCGGTGTCAAAATGGAAATTTCGGCCGGGTAAAAAAGGCGGGCGCGCGGTTAACTTCCGGGCCTCCCAACTTTTGCTTTTCACACCTTCCGATGACTAAGTCAGGCCATGCTTAAACCAATCTCCATCCTTCATCGTATTTGTCTCGTCACAATCTTGGCTTGGCTGGCTGTCACTCCAGCCCGGGCCGAGCCAAAACCGGAGCGCAATTATTCATACAGTGATGAGGCGGCCGCAATCTTGGAAGTGTACCGGAAAGAAAGCGACCTTCCCACCAAGGATCTGCCCAAAATTCTGGCTTTGCTGGACGACGGTCTCGCGAAAATCAAAGACAAGAAAGGTTATGACTACTCGATGCTGCTGCAGCTCAAGGCCAAAACCCTGATTGAAAAAGGGGATTACCAGAAGTCGATCGAGCCGATGGAGCAAGGCTTGCTTCTCTCCGATGCCGCCACTCCTACCTTTCTGGAGGAACGCATCTCCTCCGAAGTGAGCCATTTTCTGGCCCAGCTCTATTTCCAGGAAACGTCGGGCATGAAGGATCAGGCCCGGCTGAAGGAGAGCTATGAAAAAGCCGAGCTTTACGGCCAGCGCTGGCTGAAAAACACCCCCAACCCCACGGCGGAAGACTTGTACTTTTATGCCTCGCTGCTTTTCACCCGGGCGGTGCAGGACGAAAAAAACGTTGATAAACCCAGAATCAAACTGGCGATGGATTACATTGACCGGAGCATGCATCTCTCCAGCCGGCCCAAGGATAATTTGTACGTTTTGAAGCTGGCCTGCCTGCAGCAGTTGGCGGCAACTGCTGCCGCAGCCGCAGCTTCTGCCGAGCAGTTGAAGATGACCGCGGTTGCGGCTGCGGCTTCCGCCGAGCAATTGGAGATGACTGCGGCTTCAGCGGAGATTTTTGAGCTGCTGCTGCAACGAAAACCGGAAAGCAAGGAGTACTGGAAGCAACTTGCCAGCAGCTATGTGCAGTTGGACCAACCCGTCCGGGCGATCGTCACATTGGAACGGGCCCAGGCGGTAGGATTGCTGAACACCCCGGCGGATAATTACAGTCTGTTTGGAATCTATTTCAATGAAGGCCAGTTTGAGCAGGCGGCCGAACTGCTTGAAAAAGGACTGAAAGACAAAACCATCGAACCCAATGATGAAAAAACTTGGGAACTGCTGGCCAGTTGTTACCAGCAGCTCAATCGGGACTTCAAAGCCATCGACGCCCTCAAACGAGCCGCTTTGGTATACCCCAAATCAGGTCAGTTGGAATTTTTGATCGCCCAGGCTTATTACAACCTGAAAAAGCCGGAAGAAGCGCTGCCCCACCTGCAGATGAGCGTCCGCAAGGGCGGTGGAACCAAACCGGCACAGACTTATATTTTCATGGCCTATATCGCCTTTGAACTTAGAAACCTCGATCTGGCCCTTGAAGCGGCCAACAAAGCCATCGCCCTGCCGGATGGGGTCAAGGAAGGCACTCGGTTTAAGAAAGCCGTGGAAGGAGCGATCGCTGATCGCGAAGAGAAGCTCAAGAAGATGTAAGCCAACTCATTTAAAGAGAAACACTGCACATGAACAAAATCTATATTGTCGTTCCCTTGCTCGGTATGCTGCTTTTTGGCGCCTACTTCCTCAAATTCAGCTCAGGCTATGAAGCCCACATCGCCCAGCAGAAGCAGGAGGCTGAAGCCAAGATCAAGGCCCAGAAGGCGCTCGACCAGAAAAATCACGAGATAGCCTACCAGCAGGCCATTGAGGCCGCCGCCAAACGCAAGCTGGAACGTGAGGAAAAAGAACGGATCGAAACCGCCAAAAAGGAGGCGCGCCTTCAGGCGGAGGAGCTTCGCCAGAAAAACTTCGACGACCGCAAACTTTTGCGCGAACAGGTGGAGAGGCTTAAAAAAGAAGTCGCCGCCATCCAGGCGGAAGTGGCAAAATTTGAGGAGGAAAAGAAGCAACACACCAACGAGATCGCGGCCCAGAAGGAATTGGTGCAAAAAGCCGAGGCCAATCAGAAGTATTACTACGATCTCCTCGAGAAGATTGCCGCCGCCGATGCAGCCAAAGCCAAAGCCGAGGCTGACGCCGCCGCTGCCGCCAAGAAAAACAGCTAAAACCCTCTTTCACTGCAATCATGAACAAATACTACTTTATCGTGCCGCTGGTTCTCCTGGGTGGATTCATTTTCCTTTACCGGGGCGCGGTCGCTGAGATGGAACTCAAAGACGCAAAACAAAAGGCCGCCGTCGCAGCCGTTAAGGCGGAGGAAGAGGCCAAGCGCAAGGATGCTGAAGCCAAGGCCCAGGCTGACGCGGAAAAACACCAGAAGGAGCGTGAGGAAGAGGAGAAAGCCAAGCTGGCGAAAAAGGAAAAAGACTACAACGACGCCATGGCCAAACTTAAGCACGAATCCGACGGCTATGCCGCCGATGTCGACAAGCTCACGAAAGAATCGGCTGAGCTTGAGATCGCGCTCCTGAATGGACGCATTCTTCGGGACAAAACCAGCCGGGAGGCCTTCGAACTTTATAAGCAGGTCGAACTGGTAAAAATCAATCGCCGCACTGCCGAGCTCGAAATCCAACGCCTGATCGAAATGGTGGGGGCCAAAGCGTCCGCCAGCAGCCTTGCTTCCATGCCTCCCCCGCCCCCAGCGGCCAGGAAATAACGAACCCGGTCGCAACCTTTTCTTCAGCCGCGCCTGAGCGCGGCTTTTTTATGTCCAAATCGGCCATTCGTCCGATTCCCGTCTTTTGCCTCAGAATTGTGTTTGCCCTGCCCACGGCGCAGGCTTTTCCTGAACGTTCAACGGCATCGGCCGGCTCATCTTGGATCGGGGCGTAGCTTAGCCTGGTAGAGCGCTACGTTCGGGACGTAGAGGTCGTGAGTTCGAATCTCACCGCCCCGACCACTTGAATGAAGCGGACGTTGCGCGCATTGCTTCGCATCCGGCCTGGATCAGCCTTGTCTTTTCCATTTGAACACGACCGTTGTGAGGCCGGGCAAGGTAAGCACCAGAGAATTCCCCTGGCCATCGCATGGCTTGTCCGACGCTTCACAGCCGCCGAGATTGCCCATGCCGTCGCCACCGTAATAGCTGGAATTGGTATTCAACACTTCCGCCCAATAACCGCGGTGGGGCACGCCGACCCGGTAACCGGAACGTTTCACGGGAGTGAAGTTCCCCACGATCAGAAACATCGTTTGTCCGGCCGGATCGAGCCGGAGGAAACTGATGACGCTGTTGTCTCCGTCGGTGCAATTGAGCCAGCGAAAAGTCTCGTGGTTCAGGTCGCCCCGGCTGAACACGGGCTCGTTGCGATAAAGCCGGTTGAGATCACGGACGAGCGATTGCAGGCCGGAGTGGTCGAGGTATTGCAGCAGATGCCAGTCGAGGCTCGCGTCGTGATTCCACTCCGCGCTCTGGCCAAACTCACTGCCCATGAAGAGGAGTTTCTTGCCCGGATAGGTCCAGACGTAGCCAAAGAGCGCGCGCAGGTTGGCGGCTTTTTCCGAAATGCTACCCGCCCCCATCTTGCCGAGCAGCGAGGACTTCCCGTGCACCACCTCGTCGTGTGAATACACCGAGATGAAATTTTCCGTGTACTGGTAAAGCATCCCGAAGGTCAGCTTGTCGTGCATCCACTTCCGGTGGATCGGATCTTTTTGGAAATAGGTCAGGGTGTCGTGCATCATCCCCATGTTCCATTTGAAATCAAAGCCGAGTCCGCCGTCCTTCACCGCGTGGCTCACCTGTGGAAACGAGGTCGATTCCTCCGCGATCATCAACGCGCCCGGATAGAGTTGATGCACGAGATCGTTGGTCCGGCGCAGAAACTCGATCGCCTCCAGGTTTTCGCGTCCGCCGTATTTGTTGGGAATCCATTCGCCGGCGTTGCGCGAGTAATCGAGATAGAGCATCGAGGCCACGGCATCCACGCGCAGCCCGTCGATGTGGTAGCGGTCCAGCCACGACAGCGCACTGGCGACCAGAAAGCAGCGCACTTCATGGCGTCCGTAATTAAAAATAAGCGTGCCCCAATCCTGGTGCGCGCCCAGGCGCGGGTCCTCATGCTCGTACAGGTGAGTGCCGTCGAACAGGGCGAGGGCAAAGGCATCGCGTGGAAAATGCGCCGGCACCCAGTCGACGATGAGGCCAATGCCGCGCCGGTGCAGATGATCGACGAAAAACTGAAAATCCTCCGGCGTGCCGTAACGGTGCGTCGGGGCAAAGTAACCGGTCACCTGATAGCCCCAGGACCCGAGATACGGGTACTCGGCCACCGGCATCACCTCCACATGGGTGAACCCAAGGTCGACCACATAGTCGGCCAGGACAGGGGCCAGCTCCCGATAAGTCAGCGGCCGGTTTTGTTCCTCCAATTTCCGGCGCCACGATCCGAGATGAACCTCGTAAATCGACATGGGCTGGTCCAACTGGCCCGCCTGTTCTTTCCTTCGGCTCATCCAGTCGGAATCGCCCCAGACATGATGATCGGTCGGGCAGACAATGGCGGCGTTGTTCGGCGGCCCCTCAAAGTAGGTGCCGTACGGGTCCGTCTTCATCCGCATCTGGCCCTGTCGGTCCCAGATGGCAAATTTGTAGAGTTCCCCCTCGCCCAGGCCGGGCACAAACAATTCCCAAACGCCCGAGGCACCGAGCGGCCGCATCGGATGATACCGCGCGTCCCAGGCATTGAAATTTCCCACCACGGACACGCGCGAGGCATTGGGCGCCCACACGGAGAACGCCACGCCGGGCACGTCGCCCATCTGGCGCAGGTGGGCCCCAAGTTTTTCATGAATGCGCTGTTCGGTTCCTTCGTTGAAAAGGTAGAGATCCTGATCGCTCAACGAAGGCAAAAAGGAATAGGCGTTGTAGACCTGGTGCAGCTCCCCCCACGAGGTCTGGTAGCGCAATTGGTAGCGAAAAACACTGCGCTTCGGCAGAAACAGCTCGAAGAACCCCTCGGGAGCGAGCAGCCCCATCGGATACGCGGGCACGCCGGGTGAATCGAGATCCACCAATTCGCACTTAACCGCTCCGCGGACAAAGGCGCGCGCCACCACGCCCTTTTGACGCTTGTGCGTGATGGGATGCATCCCCAGCCAGCCATGCGGGTTGGCCTGGCGGTTACCGAGAAAGGCTTCCAATTCAAGCTTGGGGATTATCACGTCCTCCACCATTGGCCAACCCACCCCACCCGTCTAGAACAAACAGGCTGGAAACCCAAAACGTGTTTACGCGCATTTGCCGACACCGGAGTTGAATTTCTCCGCAAAATACTTAGCTTCGTTGAATGGAGACGCTCCAAGTGCCCGAGACGGTGCCGCTGATCACGCTGCCAAACACCGTGTTTTTTCCCCAGGCCCTGCTGCCGCTCCATATTTTCGAACCGCGTTATCAGCAGATGCTGCGCGCCGTGCTCGCCACCAATCGTATTTTTGCCGTGGCGCGTCTCGATCCCGCCCAAGCGGGCAAACCGGGTGCCCACGAACCGGCCCACACCATCGCGACCGTCGGCATCATCCGCGCCTGCCAGAAAACCGAGGACAACACCTCCAATCTGCTGCTCCAGGGCATCAGCCGCGTCGCCATAAACCGCATCGTGCGTGAGCGCCCCTACCGACTCATTTCCGTCCAGCCCCTTGCCTGCACGGCCGGCGGCAATCATACCCAGTTGGAAATCATGCGGCTCGAGGTTCTTCGCCTGCTTCAACTCCGCCGCCGGCTTGGCGCCCCCGCCCCGAAGGGCATGACCCAGTTCCTCGAAAGCATCGAGGACTTCGACACCTTTGCCGACGTCGCCGCCTTCAATCTCTGCGATGACAGCGCGTTCAAGCAAAAATTGCTCGAGGAGCTCGATACGCGTCGCCGGCTTCAACTTTTTGCCGTGCAACTGAAAAACGACATCGAGGTCCAAAAGTTGCGCCGCAAACTGCAAGGCATACTGCCCGACGAAGGCATCGTGAACAATTGAGCCGCAGCCCCGGGATTCTGCCGGTGTGCATCCTGAAAGTGGAGCCGCTTATCAGATTTGAACTGATGACCTACTCATTACGAATGAGTCGCTCTACCAACTGAGCTAAAGCGGCACGAAGGAACGAAGGCGGATTTCGCGTGTTCGGGCCGGACGAAGCAAGCCCATATTTTCCTGTGCGCCCAATGTTTTCATACTGGCTTGTGCCAAAGCCGCAAGGCTTCGCCCGTGAACGAACGGACGGCTTTCTCAATGCCTTTGCGCTCACCGGCGTAGACGATTTCACCGCCTTCGGGTCCCCCGCCCGGCCCGAGATCAATGATCCAGTCAGCGAGCGATATGACATCGAGATTATGCTCAATAATGACAATGGTGTTGCCCGCATCCCGGAGTTTGAAGAGCAACGCCATCAAGTGCTGGATGTCGGTCCAGTGCAGGCCGGTCGTCGGTTCATCGAGGATGTAGAGCGTCTTGCCCTGCTCGCGCTTGCTCAGCTCAAGCGAGAGCTTGAGCCGCTGCGCCTCGCCGCCGGAAAGCGTGGTGGCGGACTGACCGAGCTGCAGATAACCAAGCCCCACGGCATCGAGCGTGCCGAGTTTTTCCATGATGCGGGGAATGGCGCGGAACAGTTCCATCGCCTCGCGCACGGTCAGACTGAGCACGTCCGCGATATTTTTTCCATGAAAGCGAACTTCGAGCGTCTCGCGGTTGAAACGCCGTCCATTGCAGCTCGGGCACGGTGCGTACGCATCGGCCATAAACTGCATGTCGAGCTTGATCTGGCCGTCGCCCTGGCAGCGCTCGCACCGGCCACCGCGGACATTGAAGGAAAAGCGGCTGGCCTTGTAGCCACGCACCTTGGCGAGTGGCACCTGCGCAAAAAGATCACGCAACAGATCGAGCAGGCCGACGTAGGTCGCCGGGTTGGAGCGCGGACTGCGTCCGATGGGCTCCTGGTCCACCAGCACCGCTTTCTCGAAATGCTCCAGTCCGGCGAGACCGCGGTGTTTGCCGGGAAGCGTCTTCGCCCCATTGAGTTTTCGTGCGGTCGCGACGGCAAGGATATCGTTCACGAGCGAACTCTTTCCCGAGCCGGAAACTCCCGTCACACAGGTGAGCAAGCCGACCGGGAAAGCCGCCTCGACATTCTTCAGGTTGTGCTCGGTGGCCCCGCGGATCGTGAGCCAGCGGCCGTCGGCGGCGAGTGTTTTGGCGTCCTTCATCACGCGCATCGTGCCGGCGAGATACGGACCGGTGCGCGACTCCGCCGCGGAAAGTCTGGCACACTCGGCCGGCGTGCCCTGAAACAGAATCTGCCCGCCTTCGCGCCCGGCACCGGGGCCGAGTTCGATCAGCTCGTCGGCAATCCGCATCGTTTCCTCGTCGTGTTCGACCACAACGACGGTGTTGCCGCGATCCCGCAGATCACGGAGCGTCGCGAGAAGTTTTTGGTTGTCGCGCGGATGAAGGCCGATGCTGGGCTCATCGAGCACATAGATCACGCCGACCAGACCCATGCCAAGCTGGGTCGCAAGCCGCACGCGCTGCGACTCGCCCCCGCTGAGCGTGCTGTATTCGCGCTCGAGGGTCAGGTAGCCGAGACCGGTTTCGTGGAGAAAATGGAGGCGTTGCTCCACGCCCCCGAGCAGCTCGTCCACCGCATCGATCTGACCGATCCGGCCGGACAAACTGCGAATGAACGCGAGGGAGGAACGCACATCGAGCTGGAGAAATTCGGCATAGCCGAGGGGAGTGAAATCACCACCTGTCGAACCGGCCCCCGCTTGCCCCGCGCCCAGCAACACGGCGGCGCTGCGGGAGTTGAGCCGCAAACCGTGGCAAACCGGACACTCGCCGCTCACCATGTATCCGGTCAACCGTGCGCGAAACCCATCGCTGTCGGTGTGGCGGTAGCTCTCCATCAGATCGGCGATCACACCGGCAAACGGCATGGACTTGGGCTCGCGCATGCGGCGGAGCTTGAAGTTGAAGGCCCGTTCGCCCGAACCGTGGAGAATGACCTTGCGCGTCTCGGCGGGAAGTTTTTTCCAGGGCGTGTCGGGATCAAACGGCAGTTGCTCGGCCAGTTGCTTCAACTGCGCATTGTGCTTGATGATGAGATTTTTTCCTCCGATGCGCCACGGTTTGATCGCGCCTTCGCGCACGGATTTCTCGGGATCAGGAATGACCAGCTCGTCGCTGAAGGTCATCTGGCGGCCGAGACCGCTGCATTCGGGACAGGCGCCCTCGGTGTGGTTGAAGGAAAAGTGCCGCGGCGTGAGGGCCTCGAACACGTCGCCGCAAATCGCGCAGGCGAGACTCTGGCTCAGAGTAATCTCGCGCCAGGGCGCGTCGGCCGTCCGCTGGACAAGGACGCTGGCGCGGTTTTGCCCTTCGCGAAAGGCGAGTTCCAGCGAGTCGGCAATCCGGCTGCGCTGGTCGGCGTTCAGGACGAGCCGATCGAGCACCAGCTCTACCGTCAGCTCGCTTGCGCTATTGGGCACGAGCTTGGGATCGTCCAGCGATTTGATTTCGCCCGCGATGCGGACACGCTGGAATCCGCGTTGACGCAGTGCCGGCAATTCATCGCGCAGCACCGCCGGCCTGGCCCGCATGAAAGGCGCGAGCAGCACGGCGCGTTCTCCCGGCGCTTCGCGCAAAAGCTGGGCCACACAGTCGTCGAGCGAGCGTTTTTCCACATGGCCGCCATCCTTGGGGCAACGCTGTTCGCCACAGAGCGCCCAGAGCAACCGGGCGTAGTCGGCCACTTCGGTGACGGTCGCCACCGTGCTGCGCGGCGAGCCGCCGCCCGTGCGCTGCTCGATGGCGAGCACGGGAGAAAGACCGTGGATGAAGTCGACGTCAGGGCGTTTTAGCTGTTCAAGAATCTGCCGCGCCTGGGCGGAGAGACTCTCCATGTATTTGCGGTAGCCCTCGGCGTAGAGGGTATCGAAAGCGAGCGAGGATTTTCCCGAACCGCTCGGCCCGGTGATCACCACCAGCCGGCCGCGCGGAATGCGCAGCTCAAGGTCGCGCAGGTTGTGTTCCCGGGCACCTTTGATGTGAATGTGTGTGACTGCTTCCATCGACGGGGACACCGTTACGTTTTTAAAGCCGGCGTCAAAACGCTAATGTTTAAACCCCAAGCAGTCGCCGAGTTAAAACTTGAAGTCGTCTGCAAAAATCCGCTTCATTCCGCCAGATCCAAGTCATCACCCCTGATGTCCCGTCACCTCACGCACGCCCATTTTAAGCGGATAAATCCACGCATGAAAATGATCGCCCTCTCCACTCATCGCGCCAACGCAGCCATCCTTGCCCTGCTCGCCTTGTCAGCCTTCACTCTGACCGGCCAGGCCGTGGTTTTTGAACTGGGCGAAATAAAAGGCAGTTTTGACACGACAATTTCAATCGGCGGCCTCTACCGATTGGACAACCCCGATCCCGCGCTCTATGGGATTTCCAATCAATTTAACGGTGTCTTTGGCCAGCAACGCTCGGTGAACAACGATGACGGCGATCTGAACTACAAACGCGGCATTGCTTCCTCCCTCGTCAAAGCCAGCCACGATCTGCAGCTCGACTACAAGAACATGGGCGTCTTTGTCCGCGGCTATTATTTCGACGACTTCGAGAACTCGGACGGTGACCGCAACAAGGCCCCGCTCAACAGCGAAGCCCGTAAGCTGGTCGCCAAGGGCGCCGAATTGCTCGACGCCTACGTTTATTTCAAGCCGACCCTTGGCACTTTGCCCGCCCGCATCAGCATCGGCCGGCAGGTGCTGAGCTGGGGCGAAAGCACTTTTATTCCCAACGGCATCAACTCCATCAACCCGATCGATGTCGCCAAGTTGCGCACCCCGGGGTCTGAGCTGAAAGAAGCTCTCCTGCCGGTCAACATGGTGGCAGGCTCCCTGAACCTGCCGAACAATCTCACGGTCGAGGCGTTCTATCTGCTCGATTGGGAGCGAACCCGCGTCGACCCGCCCGGGACGTATTTCAGCACGAATGACTTCGTGGCCAAGGGTGGCGAAAAAGTTTATCTCGGCTTCGGCGCCATCCCCGACACCGCCACGCTCGGAGCCATTTTGCGCGGCACCGACATCGAACCGAAAAACTCCGGCCAGTACGGCATGAATCTCCACTGGTTGGCGGAGAATCTGAATCACACGGAATTCGGGCTCTACTACATGAATTACCACAGCCGGCTCCCCATGGTGTCGGCCCGCACCCCGACCACCACGCTCGCCCAACTCTCGGCCTCCGTCCAAGCCACCGCCACTTCGCTCGGCACCACCAATCTTGCCCCGGTACTCGCCCCCGTTTTCGGTGCCAGCACGCCCAGTGTCCTTTCAACGCTGTTGGGGGCCGCGTTGACCGGCGTTCCGGTCGGCAACCTGCCCGCCAGCTACCAGCCCTATTATCCCACGGCCCAGAGTATCGCCAGCAGCGCACGCACCATCGGCTTCCTCACTGCGGCGCAGACCGGTCAATACCTCATCGAATTTCCGGAGGACATCCATCTCTTCGGCGCCAGTTTCAACACCAGTATCAAGGGCATCGCCCTTCAGGGGGAACTCAGCTACCGCCCCAATCAGCCGCTGCAGGTTGACGACGTGGAGCTGCTCTTCACCGCACTTTCCTCCATCAACCCCGCCTTTGGACCCAACAATCAGCTCGGCAACCGGCTGGGCCAGTCCGATACCTATATCGCCGGCTACAACCGCCACAAAGTGTGGACCGGCCAGTTGACCGCCACGCGCGTCGGCCGGGGAATTCTTCACGCCGATCAAAGCACCCTGCTCGCCGAAATCGGTTTTGTTTATGCAAATATTCCCCGATCCAAGGGCACGCTGCGCTACGACGGCCCGGGCACCTACGTTGGCGGCGATGTCACGATGATGAACGCCTCGGGCAGCAATCTCTCCGGCATTCCTCCGCTGTCCGATCCTTCCGACGCCTTCGCTGACCGCTTTTCCGCCGGCTACCAGATCGTCGGCCGGCTTGACTACAACAACGCCTTCGCCGGCATCAACGTCTCGCCGCTCGTCGTCTTTGCCCAGGATATTGGCGGCAACACCCCGTTGCCGCTCGGTAATTTTCGTCACGGTCGGAATACCATCACGATCGGCGCTGATTTTAATTTCCAGAACGCATGGTCCTTCGAGGCGCGCTATGTGAATTTTTCCGGCGCCGGCCGGTTCAATCTCCTGAGCGACCGCGATTATGTCTCTGCCACCCTGAAGTATTCTTTCTAAGCAGCGCCATGCACACCCCTTCACCTCGCAACACGAAAATGAAAATCATCTCCGCTTCCGTTCTGGGCGCGCTGCTTTCCACCGTCAGTCTGTCCGCCGCGATCACCCCGGCGGAAGCGAACCGTCTTGGTCAGGACCTGACCCCGCTGGGAGGAGAAAAAGCCGGCAACGCCGACGGCACGATTCCCGCCTGGGATGGCGGCATTACGACGCCTCCGGCCGGTTACAAACCCGGCGATCATCATCCCGATCCCTTTGCCGGGGAAAAGCCGCTCTTCACCATCACGGCGGCCAATGCCGGGCAGTATGCCGAGAAACTGACCGCCGGCCAGCTCGCCCTGCTGAAGGCGTATCCCGACTACTCGATTCCCGTTTACCCGACTCATCGCACCGCGTCCAATCCCCAGCGAGTTTACGATGCCACGAAAAAAATCGCGACCACCGCCACCATGGAGGAAGGTGGCAACGGCATCACCGGGGCCGTTCTGGGCGTGCCCTTCCCCATCCCGCATAACGGCCTCGAGATCGTCTGGAATCACCTCACCCGTTACCGGGGCATCGCGGCCGAGCGTTTCATCGGACAAGCCGCGCCGCAGCGCGATGGCAGCTACACCCTCGTGCAGTTCGACGATGAGTTTCTCTTCAATTACTGTCGAGACGACCTGCCGTTGGATCAACTGCAACAGCAGCTCGCTTCCAGCAATATTCTCATCTACTTCAAGCAGGCGGTGACGGCTCCCGCCCGTCTCGCCGGTTCGATCTTGGTCGTGCACGAGACCATGAACCAGGTGAAGGAACAGCGCGCCGCGTGGATCTACAACTCCGGTCAGCGCCGGGTCCGCCGCGCCCCCAACGTGGCTTACGATGCGCCCGGAACCGCCGCCGACAACATGCGCACGTCCGACCAGTTTGACATGCTCAACGGTGCGCCGGATCGGTTTGACTGGAAGCTCATCGGCAAAAAAGAAATGTATGTCCCCTACAATTCGTACCGGCTGCATAGCGACCAGGTGAAGGTGAAGGACATCATCAAGCCGCTGCACATCAATCAGGATCTCACCCGCTACGAACTGCACCGCGTCTGGGTGGTGGATGCCACGCTCAAGCCCGGCACCAGCCACGTTTATTCCCGCCGCACGCTCTACGTCGATGAGGACAGTTGGCAGATTCTCGCCGTCGACCAGTACGACGGCCGCGGCCAGCTCTGGCGCATCTCGGAGGCGCACTGCATCAACTATTATGACGCCTTGGTTTTCTGGAGCACCTTGGAAGTGCACACCGATCTTTTCGCCGGCCGCTATGTGGCCATCGGCCTCGACAACGAAAACAAGATGTACGACTTCAATCTGAAACGCACCCCGCAGGATTACTCGCCCGGAGTGTTGCGGCAGGAAGGTGTCCGTTGAGCCTCTGATGATATTTGGCATTACAGTGACGGCGGGCCGCCAAGCCCGCCGTTTCCTTGGGGCGTTCCTGCTTGGTGCATTGGTGTTCCATGCCGCCGCATTTTCTGCCGGCGAACAATCCGAGCTCGCGCCCCTGGCCGCCAAATCCCTGTTGCTGGCCCTCGCGAGGACGGATGCCGCCTTGGTGGCGGTCGGCGATCGCGGTCACGTCCTGCTCTCGAATGACAATGGCCTGACTTGGAAACAATGCATCGTCCCGACACGCGCCATGCTCACCGGTGTCTCGTTTCCCGATGCCCGGCACGGCTGGGCCGTGGGTCATGATGGGGTGATCCTTAATACGGCGGATGGCGGCCTTTCCTGGCAGCGACAGGACAAAGGCGACGACTTGGAAACGGTTTACCTGGACGTGCTGTTTCTCGACGCGCAGCACGGCTTTGCCGTTGGCGCTTACGGGAAATTTTGCGCCACGCAGGACGGAGGGAAAACGTGGGTGACCAGCACTCCTTCCGAACACGATGTGCACTACAATCGGCTCACCGCGACACCCGGCAAGCGTCTGTTTTTGGCCGGAGAAAGCGGCACGCTGCTGGTTTCCACTGACGAGGGACAAACCTGGAAGCCGTCTGCGGTACCTTACAACGGCTCCCTGTTTGGCTATGTGCCGATTGATGAGCAATCCGGCATAATCCATGGGCTGCGCGGACACATTTTCACGACCACCGATCAGGGCGTCACCTGGGCGTCGCACAACAGCGAAATCAATGCCCTCATCATGGGCGGCACCCGTTTGCGCTCCGGTGTGATCATCCTCGGCGGCCAGGGCGGAAATTTTTTCATCAGCCGGGATCAAGGGGCCAGTTTCAACCACTGGACTCCTCCGGGCTTTGGCGGCAGCGTGGCAACCGTGATCGAAGCCAACGACGGGGCGATCATTGCAGTTGGTGAAACCGGCGTCAGCCGGTTGACCATGCCGGCCCTATGAACATCTTTTTATTTTCTGACCGACACCCGCTGCTTCGCGCATGAAACGGATCGAAGACCTGGTCTTTGGGCAACGGCATCTGACGGTGGCGTTCTTCGTTCTCGTGACGGTTGTGCTCGGATATTTTGCCACCCGCACCCATGTCGATGCCAGCTTCACGAAGCAATTGCCCACCGATCACGACTACATCACCACCTTCAGGAAATACCAGATCCAGTTCGGCGGGGCCAACCGCATCGTCATCGCCCTGACCCCAAAAACGGGGGATATTTTCACGCCGGAATTTTTCAAGACCCTGAAGGCGGTCACCGACGAAACCTACTTTATCCCCGGGGTGGACCGCTCGCTGGTCAGCTCCATTTTTACCCCCAACGTCCGCTATATCGAGATCGTGGAGGACGGGCTCCAGGGCGGGAGTGTCATTCCGGTGGAATTCCAACCCACCGAGGCCGGCTTCGAACGGGTGCGGCAAAACATCATCAAGTCCGGGCGGGTCGGCCAGCTCGTGGCCAAAGACTACAGCGGGGCCATCGTCATCGCCTCGCTGCTGGAAATTGATCCGCTGACCGGCCAACGACTCGACTACAACAAGGTGGCTGCGGCCTTGGAAACGAATATCCGCGGGAAATATCAGACCGCCGGCATCAGCGTTCATATCATCGGCTTCGCCAAAGTGGTCGGCGACGTGACCGATGGGGCTCGCGGCGTGCTCCTGTTCTTCGGCGTCGCCATCGTGATCTCCGCCGTGCTGCTCTGGTTTTTTTCCCAGTCGCTGATCCTGACCATTCTGCCACTCATCACCTCCTTTTGCGCCGTTGTCTGGCAACTGGGACTGCTCAATCTCCTTGGCTTTGGGATCGATCCGATGTCGATTCTCGTGCCGTTCCTCGTGTTCGCCATCGCTCTCAGCCATGCCACGCAGATGCTGCGCTCCTTCCGCTACGAAGTGCTGTTTGGCAAAAACGAGTTTGATGCCTCACGAGCCTCCTTCAGCAATCTCTTCATCCCGGGCACGGTTGCCATCCTGACGGATACGGTGGGATTTCTGACCATCTACCTGGTCAAGGTGCCCGTCATCCAGGAGCTCGCCATTACGGCCAGCCTTGGGGTCACGCTGATCATTCTCACCGACCGCTTTTTCCTGCCCGTGCTCTTGAGCTACACGGCCATGAATCCCGATTTTCGTCGGAAAGTTAACTTCCGGCGCTTCGCCCTCCAACCGACTTGGCGTCGTCTCCAGCGTTTGACCATGGGAAAACGCAGTTCTGTGGCCATCATCACCATCTCCCTGCTGCTTTGGCTTTTCGGCTTCAGCAAGGCCAGGGAAGTCAAAATCGGCGACATGCATGCCGGCGTACCCGAACTCCGCCAGGATTCGCGCTACAACCAGGACACCGCCGTCATCACCGCGAAATTCGGCATTGGGGCCGACACGATCACGGCGCTCGCCGAAACCAAACCCAACGGCGTGATCGACCATGAGGTCATGTCCGAAGTCGACCGGTTCGCCTGGCAGATGCGCAATGTGGACGGGGTGCAGTCCACGCTCGCCCTCACCGATTATGCCCGGACCATCAACGCCGGTTGGAACGAGGGCAGCCTCAAATGGCGCATCATCCCGCGCAATCCGCAGGCGCTCGCCCAGGCGGTTTCACCCGTGGAAACCTCTTCCGGCCTGCTCAACAACGACGGCAGCGTCATCCCGGTCATGATTTATCTCCGCGACCACAAGGCCGAGACCATCAAGCGCGTGGTCTCCGCCGTGAAGGAATACCGGTCAGTCAACACCTCGGACTTGGTGAAGCTCCAGCTCGCCACCGGCAATGTCGGAGTCATGGCCGCCACCAACGAAGTCATCGAAGCCGCCCAATTTCCGATGCTGCTCTGGGTCTTCGGCGCCATCATCGTGCTTTGCCTGATCTCCCTGCGCTCCTGGCGGGCAACCGTCTGCGTGGTGCTGCCGCTGTTCATCGTTTCAGACCTTGCCTATGCGCTCATGGTCTATCTCGAAATCGGTCTCAAGACCTCCACCCTGCCCGTCGTAGCGCTGGGCGTGGGGATAGGCGTGGATTACGGCATTTATCTTTGTTCCTCGGTCCTGGAAAAGATCCGGGCCGGACAATCGATCGAGGATGCCCTCTGCATCTCCTTTGCCACGATGGGGACCTCCGTGGTCTTCACCGGCTTTGCGCTGTCGATTGGTGTGGGCACCTGGGCGTTTTCCGCCCTGAAATTCCAGGCCGACATGGGCATTTTGCTCTCCTTCATGTTTCTGGTGAACATGCTCGGCGCCATGCTGCTCATGCCCGCCCTGGCGCGCTGGCTCTTCCGCCGGCATCTGGCCCCGGTTTCCTGAGCGTAAAAACTCATCCGGCCGCGATCATTGGTGGGGCGACATGAGCGGGTCATTTTCGGCTGTTTCATCCGGCAATGATGACAAGGCGGCCGGATGAATAGTAATCATCGGACAAAGGATTGACTTGCGAAACTCTGCTCTCGACTAACCGTCTTTGAGGGCTATCTAACGTTGCTACCATGCAATGCCGAACCTGCCGCCCCATCAAACACGGGAGAGATACGAAAGCATCATGATGCGCATTGAGACCAAGTTCGATAAGGGAAAAGCCGTCCGGATACACCAACTTTTCGGCGTGGTGAACCTGCCGGAATTTCAGGACGGCCTGCAAAAACTTTATGCCTCGCCGGATTTCAATCCTGACCTGAATGCATTGTGGGATGTCCGGCAGGCTGATTTCACCAAAGTCGCGCCGGATGATGTCCGTGGACTCATGCAAGTCGTGGCCTCAAACTGGGGGAAAGACGGAAAGTGCCGGGCCGCCATCGTCGTGGGCGGCATGGCCGAATATGGTCTCTGCCGGATGTATGAGAGCCAGTTTGGCCCCGCCGCTCCCTGCAAGATCAAGATTTTTCTGGATATCGAACTGGCTTGGAAGTGGTTTGCCGCAAGTGAGGATATCGTGAAGGGCATGACCTCCCGACCACTGGCGACCTGAGGCTGTGGTTCGGCGAAACCTATCATATTAGCGAGGCCCGCTGCGCAGTCCCCGCGTTATGCCAATTCAGAATATACGCTTTTGGCCAATTAACCGGCGATCAGCGATTCGCCCGTCATCTCCACCGGCTTGGGCAGTCCCATGAGTTGGAGAACCGTCGGGGCAAGGTCAGCGAGCCGGCCTCCCGTGCGCATCTTGGTTTTGCCGGCGACCAGTCCTTCGCCCACGACGAATACTTCGACGAGGTTGAGCGTGTGCGAGGTATGCGGGCTGTTGGTGATGGGATCCCACATCTGCTCGCAGTTGCCATGGTCGGCGCAGATCAGCGCCTTGCCATTTTGCCGCGCGACCGCAGCGAGCAATTCGCCCACCCCCTGGTCGGTGGCCTCGACCGCCTTGATCGCCGCCGGCAACGAACCGGTGTGGCCGACCATGTCCGGGTTCGCATAATTCACCACAACCAGACCGTACTTGCCGGACAAAATCGCGGCCTTGGCGGCGGCAGTGACTGCGGGCGCCGACATCTCCGGCTGCATGTCGTACGTCGCCACCTTGGGGCTGGCCGGACATGCCCGGTCTTCCCCGGGATACGGTTCACTGCGGTAATTATTGAAAAAAAACGTCACATGCGGATTCTTCTCCGTCTCGGCGCAGCGGAACTGCGCGATACCGGCATTGCTTACCACCTCGCCAAGGATGTTTTTCAGCTTCGCGGGCTTGCCTGAAATCACATGGACCGGCAGCCCGACCTCATACTCCGTCATCGTGGCGTAGTAGAGATCGAGTTTGGCGCCGCGATCAAACTCCTTGAAACCGTCGAGCACAAAAGCCTTGGTGAGCTCGCGCGGACGGTCGCCGCGGTAATTGTAGAAAAGCACCGCGTCGCCATTGGCAAACGTCGCCAGCGGTTTGCCGTCCACACCGACAATCCAGGTCGCGGGCACAAACTCGTCGCCATTCTGCGTCGCACTGAGCGGATGTTCGTAGTAGTTCTGAATAGCCTCCGCCGCACTTTTCGCCGTGGCGACCGCCTTGCGACCGGTCAGCATATCGTAGGCTTTCTGGACACGCTCCCAACGGTTGTCGCGGTCCATCGCCCAAAAGCGTCCGCAGATCGTGGCAATCGTGCCGATGCCAATCTCGCGGCACTTCGCCTCGACCTGTTTGATGAATCCCAATCCACTTTGCGGAGCGGTGTCGCGCCCATCGGTGAAACCATGAATAAAAACTTGGGCCGAGGTAAGGCCGTCGTCCTTGGCTTGGTGTAAAATGCCATAAAGATGCTCCAGCATCCCATGTACGCCGCCATCGGAAACGATGCCCATCACATGCAGCTTGGCCGTCGGCGAGGCTTTCACCCGGGCCACGGCCGCGTGCCAGACCGGATTGCGCGCGAGCTGTTTTTCGGAAAACAGCTTGTTCAGGCGGACCAACTCCTGATCCACAATCCGGCCGGCGCCGATGTTTTCGTGGCCGACTTCCGAGTTGCCCATCTGGCCGTCCGGCAAACCAACGTCCAAACCGCTGGCCGCCACCAAGGTGTGGGGGTATTTTGCATGTAACGCGTCGTCACACTGTTTTTTAGCCAGAATGACGGCATTGAACTTATCCTGGGAAGGATCGGGATTCTTACCCCAACCATCACGGATGACCAGGAGGACGGGAGGACGGGCTGAAGTCATGGAATAATGTGCCGATACAGATGCAGCTACCACGCCGTCACAACTAAAATTTCGTCAACAAACCGCCGCCTAAAACATCGCCAAGGATTTGGCCCAGTATTTGCGAGAAAGGATTCTCATGACGCTTCTCATCCGAGATCAATTGACGTGCCCGCCCACGTGGTTCGCCTCGTACCGGGATCTGACGCTGTTTTGCACGGTGATGCTGAAATTCGACATCGTGCTCGAATCCGAGGACCCCGACCTCTATTACCACTGGATCAAACCGAAAGGCGGGATGGATTTCATCCACGACATTGTCCGGCCTGGCTCTGAGCTTGGCGTGCATCTGGATGTGGCCCGGCATTTCCCCCGCACCATCATCACGGATCGGATCGCTCCCGAAAATGTCCACCGCCTGATCGGGGCGATCCGCGGCATGGCGGCGTAAGGCCAACTGGTCTTTAAGCCGCGCCGCACTCTTACTTTTTATACCATTTGCCCGACTCGTCCTGCAGCCAGACTCCGCTGCGACTGTTCGCGGCAATCTGTTTGGCCCTGGCGCGGCCAACCGCATCGGCGGCGGTGCCTTCTTTTTGGGCAATCAAAACATAGACCGCTTCCCGGTCGCGATTCTCTTCACTCACGATGCTGTCGGCACCGGGAGCGGCCTGGCGCACCTCAATCAGGCCGCGATTGTTCTCCCCGATGATTTCCTTCGCCTTGAAGCCGTCGATCGCCGGCAGCCGCTGGGTCATGCGCTGTTTGATATCGGCGGCGTTTTCGGCCACGGCAATCGATGAGAACAGGCCGAAGACGGCCAAAAAGGTGAGGATTCGAATGATCATGATTTGGGCTCCGTTTTCTTTTCTGTGCTGAGAGTGGTGGATTTTTTATCCAGATCGCCGAAGAAATCATCGAGCGCCTTCTCGACCCGAACATTCACATCGACCGTGATGTGGATAGGCTTCACCTCAATGGGTGCAGTCTTCACATTCAGACAAGCGGTCAGGAGAAAAGGCATGACCGCATTGAGATAGAACAGGCGTTTCATAAATTGCAGGTTATTTAAGTCATCTGGCCGGGCAAATTGTTTCAACGCTTTCCCGTGCCGAAGCTCAGATTGTCTTTCAGCCCAAAATTGAGGAGCTGTTCGAGCGGTCCGTTGACGTTTACATCCAAAATCACCGGGGCCTTCACGGAGGGATCTACCGGCTCACCCTCCAGGTGTAAGCGAGCCGATTGACCCCGCGAGACGTCCGGTGGGCGAACATCGAGCCGCAATACCCCCAGTTTCAGCCGCAGCAGGCCGTTCTCGATCCGCTTCATCACCACATAGCTGGTGCTGTTGGGCGACATGCCGCTGGTGATGAGTCCGGCCGCATCAAGCTGCAGCTCGGCATGGACTCCTTTCTTCAACTCCAGCCAACCCGTGCCCAACCTCAGGCCATGTTCATCGATCCGGATAGGCAGACGGCCATCGACTCTTCCGCTGCCTTTTGCCGGTACATTATTCGCCAGAGCGAGTATCTTTTCGACATCAAGATTATCAGCCAGCACCACCGCTTCCAATTCCTGTTGCCCGAGGATCAGTTTAAATGGCTCGGCGGTCATGCTGCCGCCAAATATTTTCAGAGCCATCCGATTAATGGCCAGATGGTCTGCGCTTAAAAACGCCATCTCGGCCGCCAAGTCTTCGGCCGCGATCGCGCCGGCCCGGAATTCGTGAATCCGCAATATGCCCGGATTGGATTGGAGGTGGATCAGATCAGTAAAATCGAAATCCGCCTCAATGCCCTCGGCCATGAGGCTGCCGGCCGAGTTTTTCAGCGCCCCCTCGTTCAATTGCATCTTGCCACCGACCGTAAGCTTTTGTTCAGCGTACGTTCCGTTAACCCCGCCGGTGAGCCGGCCCTCCATGGTCCACGGCCCCAACGGCAGCACCACGAGTTGCGGGATAAGATCCTGCCATGGTTTCAATTCGACGGACAACGCCGTTGAATGAAAAGCGAGGCGGCGATCGTTGAGTCCATAGCTGGCCACGGCGTTGAAGAGCAAGCCCGGCCCGGTCACCTCCAACGTACCGTTCCAATTGTCATTCCCGGCAGGCTGCGCGGCAAATTTCAAGGCCAGCGGCTGTTCGTGGCCGGAAGTTTTCACGATCAACTGGCCGTCAATGCTCAACTTTTCCATGGGCACCCTGAGATCGCCACCGCTCGCCGGTGTCTCGCCCGAGTAACTTGTCCAGACAAACGGATTCAAATCCGAGCCATCAATAGTCACCGGCACCCGTGCGCCTTCGATATGCACCACACCGAGGGTTGGTTGCCACCAATGTGCCCGCTCCACCGTCACCCGACTGGCGGCAAAAGCCTGGGCTTTGATTTTAAACGCCAGGTCTTTCAGTTGCACCGACCAAGGAGTCGAGCGATCCACCTCCAGGGTGATGTCCCCCGCCCCCGCTCTTTTCAATCCCGCGGAAACAACGGCCCGCGTCAGCGGCCCGCGCAGCAAAAAAATCCCCGGCAAACCCAGCAACAAACCTGTACCAAGCAGGCCGAATCGGCGGCGAATTTTCATGCCCTGAATTCCCATGTTAAAAATCAGACTCAGGAATCCGTGAGGAGACGATGCTGAGTTTCAGCTCCGTACCTGGCCGGTGCCGCGCATCACGTACTTGTAGGTCGTGAGCTCCTCAAGTCCCATCGGGCCGCGCGCGTGCAGCTTGTCGGTGCTGATGCCGATCTCCGCGCCGAACCCAAACTCGCCGCCATCGGTGAACCGCGTCGAGGCATTCCAATATACCGTCGCGCTATCGACCTCGGCCAGGAACCGTTCGGCGGTTGCGGAGTTGGCCGTAATGATGGCATCGCTGTGATGCGAGCCATTCGCGGCAATGTGTTCCAAAGCCTCATCAAGACTGCTGACCACTTTGACCGCCAGAATCAGATCGAGGAACTCCGTGCGATAATCCTCGGGTCGGGCGGCCCGGACCATGGCTGCCCCACGGGCATCAAGGGAACCCAGCGCCGCACGCGAGGCATCATCGACCCGCAATTGCACACCACGCTCCACCAGCGCGCGTCCCGTCTTGCCGAGAAATTGCGCCGCCACATCCCGGTGCACCAGCACGGTTTCAATCGCATTGCAAACGCTCGGACGCTGGCACTTCGCATTGAAGGCAATGGCCTCCGCCATGGCGAGATCAGCCTCTCGATCGACATAAAGGATGCAGATGCCGTCGTAATGTTTGATGACCGGCATGCGCGCGTGACTCACGACCGTCTCGATCAGGCCGCGGCCACCGCGGGGCATGATGAGATCTACAAATTCATCCATGCCGCACAAATATTTCACAGCATCCCGATCTGCGACCGGAATGAGCTGGATCGCGTCGGCCGGCAAACCGGCTTTGGTCAGACCGCGACCGAGGGCGGCGGCGAGCGCCAGATTGGATTGCAGCGACTCGGAACCGCCGCGCAAAATCACCGCATTGCTCGTCTTCAGGCAAAGCGAAGCGGCATCGCTGGTGACGTTCGGTCGCGATTCGTAGATAATGCCGATGACGCCGAGCGGCACGCTGAGCTTGGTATGGCGCATGCCGTTGGGATGCGACCATTCGCGCAGCACCCGGCCCACCGGATCGGGCAACGCCGCGACCGCCCGCACATCGTCCGCCATTTTGCGGAGTCGTTTCTCGTCGATCCGCAGCCGGTCGAGCATGGCAGCCGCCAAACCGTCGGACTGCGCGGCGGCTAGATCCCGCGCGTTGGCGGCGAGAATATCTTTCTGCGCAGCCACCATCTCATCCGCCATCGCGATGAGCGCCGCATTTTTCTGCGCGGTCGGCGCGCGCGCGAGCAGACGCGACGCGCTCCGGGCGCGCCGCCCTATTTCAAGGATCTGGGTCTTGAGATCGGACATATCAGCGGCGTTTGGCGGGAAAATAGGTGCCGACTTTTTTGCCGGCCAAAGCGGCGGCGAGCAGGCCGGGAGTACGTCCGTTAAGAATCCGGGTCGCCACGCCGTGATCGACGGCGATTTTTGCGGCCTGCAGTTTGGTGGTCATGCCACCGACGGAAGTACGGCCTTTGTCCAAACGCACCAGCCCGGCCACCGCCTCGAAGTCGCGGACCTCAGCCACGGGTTTGCCGCTTCCATCCAGCACGCCATCGACGCTGGTAAAGAGAAAAAGCAGATCAGCCTCGACCAGCAGCGCCACCTCGGCAGAGAGACGGTCGTTGTCGCCGAAGTTCAGCTCTTCCACGGCGACGGAATCATTCTCGTTGATCACGGGAACGACGTTCTTCTGCGCCAGCAAATGTTGCAGCGTGTTCCGGGCATTGGTGTGACGTGCCCGGCTGTCGAGATCGCTGTGGGTGAGGAGCAACTGCGCGACATTCAGTCCGTGTTTGGCGAACATCGCCGCATACTGCTGCATGAGCTTGGTCTGGCCGACAGCGGCGCAGGCCTGGCGGGCGGAAAGATTTTTGGGGCGTTCGGTGAGACCGAGCACGGACATGCCCGCAGCCACGGCACCGCTGGAGACGATGAGGCACTCGTGACCCTTTTTCACGAGGGCGGCAACTTCCGCGCTCAGCCGGGCAAATTGCCGTTTATCCAGCGTGTTTCCCTTCAGGTTGGTAAGAATACCGGACCCGAACTTGATGATGATACGTTGTGATCGCGCGGCCATGAGGGGCGAAACCTACGCAACCCTCCCCGGCGGACAAGGGCAAAAAACACGCGAACTGCGGATCGGAAACGGCTCAGACGTCGCAGATCTGCACTCCCTGCCGGAGTGAAGCGAGGACATCGGGGCGCTTGGGCACGAACTCCTGCGCGACGTACCCGTTGAAACCTGTTTCCACAATCGCACGCATGATCGCCGGATAATTCAGCTCCTGCGTGTCGTCGATCTCGGCCCGGCCGGGCACGCCACCGGTGTGATAGTGGCCAAAGTATTGATGATTGGCGCGAATGGTGGCGATCACATCGCCCTCCATGATCTGCATGTGATAGATGTCGTAAAGCAGCTTGAACCGCTCCGACCCCAGCCGCTTGCAGAGCTCCACGCCCCATGCGGTGTGGTCGCACATGTAATCTTTGTGATTAACCCGGCTGTTCAACAGCTCCATGCAAACGGTCACACCGAGTTTTTCAGCGAGAGGCAGCAGGCGCTTCAAACCGGTCACGCAGTTGTCCAAACCAACGTCGTCCGGCATACCAGCGCGATTCCCGGAGAAAACAATCTGATTGGGATAACCGGCCTCGGCGGTCGCACGTATCTGCGCCTCATAGATCGGCAGCAAAGCATCGTGGTACTCCAACCGGTTCCAACCCCTGTCGATTCCGCCCAATGTCAGGTCTCCCACCTTGGTCGTCGGGAACCCGGTCATCGCGCAGATCAGTCCGTGTTTTCTCACCGTTGCAAAATCCTTGGGTTGAATGAGCTCGACCGACCGCAGACCCATGCCGGCCGCCGCAGCGCATAATTCTTCGAGAGGGAGCTTGTAACACCATTGGCAGACCGACTGTTTGATGCGTCCGTTGTGCGCCGCCGGGGCCGTTGTTTCCGAAGATTTCATGGTCAGTGGAGTGGCGGCGACACCGGCGAGCAAGACGGTGCCGGCACTGATTTGCCGGAGCGCAGCCCGGCGGGAAATGGGGTGGGACATGGGGGTGATTGGTACTTGACGAAATCTACTTTGGCAACGTCACGATTCGCCCAAATACGGTCTAGCGCTTCAATAGCTCCTCGGCGTGGGCGCGGGCGCTCCTGGCATTGCGGTCGCCGAGCATGCGGGCGAGTTCATCGACCCGGAGCTTCCGCTCGGCATGGATCGGCTCGATGCTGACCGAGGCGCGCTCGCCGCTCTGATCCTTGGTCACCACCAGATGATTGGCGGCCTGCGCCGCGACCTGGGGCAGATGCGTCACGCACAGCACCTGGTGACGCTCCGCGATGTCGGCCATCTTCTCGCCGACAATCCGGCCGATCTCGCCGCCGACATTGGCATCGACCTCGTCGAACACGAGCAGCGGCACATCGTCGATTTCGGCGAGCACTGTCTTCAGCGCCAGCATCACGCGGGCGAGCTCGCCGCTCGACGCGATGCGATTCAGCGGCAGCGGCGGTTCGCCGACGTTGGGTGAGAACAAAAACTCCACCCCGCAATCGCCGTGCGGGCCCATCTCCGGCAACGTCACGAGGCTCACCCGGAAATCCGCCTTCTTGAAACCAAGCTGGGTGATGACCTTCCCGGCCGCCTTCCCCAGTTGCAGCGCGGCCTTCTCCCGCGTGGCGCGCAATTCCGTGGCGGCCTGCCGGGCGGTTTTCTTCGCCTCGGAAATTTGTTTTTCCAACCTGGCGAGGGCGCCTGCGACATCGCCCTGCAACTCCAGCTTGCGCCGCATTTCGTCCCGCGCCGCAACCACCATCTCCAGTTTCGCGCCATGCCTGCGCTTCAGGTCGAGCCAGGAATTCATTTTCTCCTGCAACAGTTCCGCCTGCTCGGGATCGAAGTTCAGCGACTGGGCCAGCGAGGAAAATTCCGCATCGAGATCGCCGAGCTCGATGGCGGCCGATTGCAGCCGGTCGGCCAGCGGTTTGCTCGCCGCATCGAGCGACTCCAACTGCCGGGCATCGCGCAACAGGGCCGACAGCCGCCCGAGCATCCCGTCCTCACCGCTGAGTCCGTTGTTCAGGCCTTGCGCGAGCTGGATCAGCTCCTGGGCGCTGTTCTGCCGCTGAAAATCCCGTTCAAGTTCCGCGATCGCTTCCTCGCCCAGATCCAGCGCATCGATCTTGGCCAGTTGCGCCTTGAGAAATTCGATCTGGTCATCCGACAATTTTTCCGCCCCGAGCAAAACTTCGTGCTCGTTCACGAGTTGGCGCCAGTGCCGGTAGTGGTTTTGATACTTTTCCAAGGCCGCTTCGTTCTTCGCGAACAGGTCGAGCAGTTCACGCTGGCAGCCTTCCTTGAGCAACCGGCGCGGCTCACCCGGGCCATGAAAATCGATCCACTGCTCGCCGAGTGCCTGCAAGGCGTTGAGCGTGGCCATGCTGCCGTTGATGGAAATGCGCGGCGCTTTGTCGCGGGGCAGATTGCGTTTGAGAATCAGAACCCCGTCGTCACATGGCGGCAGATCAAGCGCCGTGAGCGCAGTGTCAAGTTTCCGGGAGTCCGCAAAGAACAACGCCGCCTCCACCTCGCAGGCGGGTGCGCCCTGCCGGATGATCGTCTTGTCGGCGCGGGCCCCGGCCAGCAATGAAAGCGCCCCGAGCAGAATGCTTTTCCCCGCCCCCGTTTCGCCGGTGACGGCGGTGAAACCGGTCTCGAATTCCAACGCCACTTCGTCGAGCAGCGCCAGATTACGGATGCGAAGAGACTGCAGCATGAGACCGGTTCCTTAACGCACCTGCAGCGTGTCGGCTTCGTAGGCGAGCCCGAGCGATGGAATGGTGACGGCCTTGCGTGTGCCCTCTTTCTTTACGTGCCCCGCCACCCAGGCATCGTGCCCGGCCGCCCGGGCGGCCGCGAGCGTCGCATTGACCGTCACAGGCGAAACGTACGCGGCGAAACCCACGCCCATGTTGAAGGTCGCGTAAGCTTCGCGCAGATCGATCGGGCCGGCTTCCATCAGAAATTTAAACAGCGCGGGGATTTCCCTCGGCTCGGTGATCTCGTAGACGAACGGATCGTCCAGGCGCATGAGCTTGCGCCAGCCGTGCCCGGTCACATGGGCCACGTAGTTGAGTTTCACGCCGGCCTGCTGGCACTGGTGGACAAAATCCACATAGATGACCGAGGCCGCGAGCAACGCCTCGCCGTAGGTGCGGGAGTCCCCGTGCCCGATCGGAGTCTGGTAGCCTTTGAGCAGTTTGCTGGCGATGAGGCGGCACAGACTCAGGCCGTTCGTCTGCACGCCGGAGCTGGCGAGAAAAATGATCGCATCCCCGTCCTTCACGTCGCCGGTGATCCGCTGCGATTTGGGCGAGATCTTCCCGACAGCCGAACCGGCAAGGACAATGGCGGAAGGATCGACGATGCCCTTGAGGGTGGGCGTTTCCCCGCCGCCCCAGACCGCGCCGGCCTTGTTGCAGCCTTCCGCCCAGCCATCGACGAGCGCCTGCATGCGTTTCCCGTCGGAAAACCAGCCCGAATCTCCCACGGCGGCGTGCATCGCCACCGAGATGGGCAGCGCCCCGCAGGTCACCAGATCGTTGACGATGGTGGCCACCGTATCGATGGCGATCTCGCGATAAAAACATTTTCCCGTCTGCGCGTAGACCGCATCGGCCACAAGATTCTTCGTGCCGAGACCTTCCTCGACATGGGCGAGGAAATGATCGTCGGCTTCCATCAGGTACGAGCTCTCGCCGCGGGTGGTCGCCGGCTCGGAATAGCCGTGATAGCCGAGCGCCTCGGCCGTCGGCCGTGCGGCGCGTTGACAAGCGCGCTTGAAGGCATCGAGCTGGTCGTAACGAACTCCGGAACTCTCGTAGGAAAGACTCATGGAAAAATTTGCCGCGGATTACGCAGGCAGACGCGGATGCAAGGCAATCCTCAATCCCTTTGCCATCGACCCGGCATAATGCCCGCAGGCGGCGGCCGAGACAGGCTTGTCGCCAAAATCACCGTCATCGTCGATTGGTGGTTGATCCGCGTGCATCAGCGTCATCCGCGGGGTTAATAGCTCCGGCCCTCGTGTTTCTCGTAGTAGTTCACGTAGGCCTGGTTCACCACGCGGAAACCGCCGGGCGTGGGATAGTTGCCGGTGAAATACCAGTCGCCCGTGTGATTCGGCAGCGCCTTGCGGAGATTCTCGACGGGCTGAAAGACGATCTCGATCTCTCCTTTCCAACCGTTGGCCTGAGGCGACACGAGCTGGGTTATCTTCCGGGAAATTTCCTCGGCCGTGAGCGACTCGTAGATCTTTTTCACGTAATTGACCGGCTCGGGGGACGGGCATGCCAGTTCCTTCTGGCAGAGTTCGTACACATCTTGCAGCAGGCCGGACTGCCCGCGTTCCTTGATCAGGGATACGGCCGCCTCGAAGGCGATGAATTTGCCGATCTCCGACATGTCGATGCCGTAGCAGTCGGGGTAGCGGATTTGCGGCGCGGTCGAGGCGATGACGATTTTCTTGGGATTAAGCCGCTTCAGGATGCGCAAAATCGACCGGCGGAGTGTGGTGCCACGCACGATGGAGTCGTCCACGCAAACGAGACTGTCCTTCGGCTCCACGACACCGTAGGTGATGTCGTAAACGTGCGTCGCAAGATTGTTGCGCCATTTCTCCTGGCTGATGAAGGTGCGCAGCTTCACATCCTTGCTGATGATCTTTTCCCCCCGGGGCCAGTTGCGCAATATCAGGTCGTCCACCAGCGCCTCGTTGAGCGAGCCGTTCTTCGCGGCGGCCAGCAGTGTCTCCTTCACCTGGGCGCGGCGGCGGAAACGCAGCTCGCTCATCATGCCGAAATAGGCGACCTCGGCGGTGTTGGGAATGAAGCTGAACACCGCATTTTCCAGATCGCCGTTGATCGATTTGAGAATCTGGTCGACCAGCCCGGCGCCGAGGGCCTTGCGCTCGCGGTAGATGTCTGCGTCGTTGCCGCGGGAAAAATAGATCCGCTCAAACGTGCACTGCGTCTTGGGCAGGGCGGCCTTCACGCGTTCGACGCGCACCACCCCGGATTTTTTCACCACCACCGCCGTGCCGGGCTCGACTTCGCTCACGTCCGCCGGCTCGAGATCAAACACGGTGCAGAGCGGCGCACGCTCGGAGGCGACGGCGACAACCTCGTCGTTTTCAAACCAGTGGCACGGACGGATGCCCGACGGATCGCGCGTGACAAAGGCATCACCGTTGCCCAAAGCGCCGATCAAACTGTAACCGCCATCCCACTCGGTCGCGGACTGCCGGAGCACATGGGCCACATCGATGTCGGAATTGATCCGTTTCGTGATCTCGGTTCCCGGGAGCTTTTTTGCCTTGAGGGCCTGGAACAGCTCCTCGTCGTGCTCGTCGAGGTGGAAACCGATCATCTCCAGCAGCGCCTGGGTGTCGGTCGCGAAGATCGGATGCTGCCCCTTGGCGATCAGGCTGGCGTTGAGCGCCGCCGTGTTCGTCATGTTGAAATTGCCCGCGAGCACGAGATTGCGCGTGGGCCAGGAACTGCGGCGGAAATACGGATGGCACGCGCTGAGATTGTAGCCGCCGGAGGTGCCGTAGCGCAGATGGCCAAGGTAGAGCTCGCCGCAGAAATCGTATTTCTGCTTCGCGGTGTCGGGAAACTCCGGATGCACCGTGCCGTCTCCGACCAGTTGGTTGTAGCGCGCGAGCAGCGTCTGGAAAATCTTGTCGAGCGGGTTGGACTCCACGTTGCGCTCGCGGAACATGTAGGGCTCGCCCGCCGGCACATCGAACTTGAGGCAGGCCACCCCGGCTCCGTCCTGCCCGCGGTTGTGCTGCTTCTCCATCAGCAGGAACAGTTGGTAGAGTCCCCAGAGGGGAGTGCCGTATTTTTCCTGATAGTAGGCCAGCGGTTTCTTCAATCGCACCAGGGCGACGCCACATTCGTGTTTGATCGGTTCGCTCATGCGGGAATGACGGGGAGATTCACTTTGTTCGCCAGGCTGTTCTCCCAGCCCTGGCGCAACTCGGCAATCTCCCAGGACACGGCGTCCTCCGTGGCGCCGCGCACGGTCAGTTGGGAACCGGCGGCCACCTCGCCGATGACCGCCGCCGACACCCCGCGCAAATGCGATTCGGCCAGGACCGATCCCATGCGTTCGGCGGACACGATGACCAGCGCCCGGTTCTGGCTTTCGCCAAAGAGAAGCGCATCGAGCCGGTTGCCCTGCAGGGTGGCGAGTTCGAGCGTCGCGCCAAAAGAATGGTCCGGCGCAAACAACATTTCCGCGACACAGCAGAGCAGGCCGCCCTCGGAAAGGGCGTTCGCCCCCCGCACCGCCCCGGTCTTGATCAGCCCCCGCAGGGCATTGTGCAGTTTCTGCGCGCCCGTCAGATCGCACTGCGGCGCATCGCCGGTATTGAGCCCGTGGACGATCCCCAGATACTGGCTTCCGCCCAGTTCCGTCGGAGCCGCGCCGAGCAAAATGATTTTTTCCCCCGCCGCCCGCACGGCCTGGCGGGTAAAATGCTTTTCCTGCTCGATCTGGCCCACCACCGAGACCGTCGGGGTAAGATCACCCGTGCCGGATGTCTTTTGCGCGTGAAAGGCAATCCCTCCGCCCAATTCAGGCAGTCCAAAAAACTGGCTGACATCCGCCAGGCCGGCGAGGCACTCGCTGAGCATGTAGGACTCCTCGGGTGACACTGGATTGGCGAGATTCAACCGGCTCGAAATGGCAAAGGGCACCGCGCCTGTGCAGGCCATCCGGCGCAGGCATTCCACGACTGCAATCTGGGCTCCACGCCGGGGGTTCAGGTAGCAAAACCGGCCATTGCCGCCGGCAGAAAGCGCAATCAGACGATCGGTCCCGTCCAAACGCGCCCGGACCACTCCGGCATCGCCACCCCTTTCGACCGTCGGTCCCGGTTCATCGGCAAGGACACTGATCCGGCGTTTGGCCGCGATATTCGGATGCGACAGCAGCCGGGGCAGTGCGGCTTGCAGCGCGACAGATTTGAGATCGGGGATCGCAGAGGGATTCCAAGCCCGGGTCTGCGCAAGATAAGCCGGCTCTTTCGCACCGTTCTGGTTGGGCGAGCCGGCGGAACTGGGAGGAATGGGAGTAGCCATCGGAAAGTGATTGGAATCAGGCGGTGGCTGTGAGGATAAGCGAACATTGGACAATTAACAACTTGCCGGCCAGTGACCACCCACTGCACACGAGCCTGTGACCCTGTCGGTCAAAAAGGCTTGAGGCGGGTGTTTGGTCGTTGGTTTTCCTCACGGGTGTATGAACCCGCTTATTCCGATGAGACCGTGCCAATGGTCAACGGCTTTCTCCGGCAAAAGATGGAATGTCCCGGGGTGAAGCAAATCCCGCCGAGCATCTTCCAAAGCACTATCGCAAGTTCGCCTTTTCAGGTCATATCCCGATTGATTATCCCGTTTCGGCTTTCTCCCCTCCCGTCTGTTCCGTGCAACCCTCCATAAATGGCGTGAATATCCGTCTTCTTTCCAAGAAATTCTCCCCTTCACTCCACTTGACGAGCCGGGGTTGTTGGTGAACATCGTTTTTCCGACCATGCTGATCCTCCGCGGCTCACCCGCCCTCTCCTCTTTCCGCCTCGCCAAGCTCCTCCAGGACCTGACCTCCACCGGCCTGCCCGCCATCGCCGTCAGCGCTGAGTTCGTCCATATTGTGGAAACCTCTCTCGAACTGGCTGCCGACCACCGGTCCATCCTCGAAAAACTGCTGACTTACGGCCCGAGCCGCACCGCGTCCGAGGTCAAGGGTCTTGTCCAAATCGTCGCCCCGCGCCCCGGCACGATCTCGCCCTGGTCTTCAAAAGCCACCGACATCGCCCACATCTGCGGGCTCACCGCCGTCAAACGCATCGAACGCGTCATCGCCTACACGATCGATGTCGGCCAGCCGGCCGCTCAATTTCCACTTAGTCCGTTCGACACCGCGCAGCTCCAAGTTTTGCGCGCCAAGCTTCACGACCGGATGACTCAGGTGGTTTTCGGCGACCTCGAGGCCTGCGCATCGCTCTTCCGCCACGAGACGCCGCGTCCGATGAATAGCATTCCCGTTCTCGCTGCCGGTCGCGCCGCTCTTGTCGCCGCCAACGTCTCCCTCGGCCTCGCGCTGGCCGAAGACGAAATCGATTACCTCGTCAAAGCTTTCACCACTCTTGGCCGCGACCCCAACGACATCGAGCTGATGATGTTCGCGCAGGCCAACTCCGAGCACTGCCGCCACAAGATTTTCAACGCCACCTGGGACATCGACGGTTCCGCCAAGGACAAGTCGCTGTTCCAGATGATCAAGAACACCTACACGCTCCACAGTGAAGGCATCCTCTCCGCCTACAAGGACAACGCCGCCGTCCTCGCCGGCACCCGCGGTGGCCGCTTCTACGTCGACCCGAAGACCAACGAGTACGCCGCGCACGACGAGGACATCCACATCCTCTGCAAGGTCGAGACGCACAACCACCCGACCGCCATCTCCCCCTTCCCCGGCGCCGCCACCGGTTCCGGTGGCGAGATTCGCGACGAAGGCGCCACCGGTCGCGGCTCCAAGCCCAAGGCCGGCCTCACCGGCTTCACCGTTTCGAATCTGAAAATCCCCGGCGCGCTTCAGCCTTGGGAAAAGGACAACGGCAAACCCGGCCGCATCGTCTCCGCCCTCGACATCATGGTCGAAGGCCCGCTCGGCGCCGCCGCCTTCAACAACGAATTTGGCCGACCCTCGATCAACGGGTACTTCAGAACGTATGAGGCCGAGGTGCCCTCGGCCAAAGTACCAAGTGACGAGGGACAAGTATCAAATGTAGGGCCGTCGCTCGCCGACGCGCCGAAAACTCCCGCAGCAGGTCTAAACGCGAAGGACGCGGAGAGCGCGGAGAAAAACAAATCCACTCTTCCTTCCTCCGCGTCCTCTGCGCCCTCCGCTTTAAAAAATCAGGGTTCATCAACCGAACTGCGCGGTTATCATAAGCCGATTATGTTGGCCGGTGGGTTGGGCAACATCAAGGCCGACCACATCAAGAAGGGCGCGATCAACCCAGGCGACCGGCTGATCGTCCTCGGCGGACCGGCCATGCTGATCGGTCTCGGCGGCGGCGCGGCCAGCTCCATGGCGAGCGGCACCGGCAACGAGGATCTCGATTTCGCCAGCGTCCAGCGCGACAACGCCGAGATGGAACGCCGCTGCCAGGAGGTCATCGACCGCTGCTGGGCTCTCGGCGACGAGAACCCCATCTCCTTCATCCATGACGTCGGCGCCGGCGGCATCTCCAACGCCCTTCCCGAACTCGTCAACGACGGTGGCCGCGGCGGCCGCTTCCAGCTCCGCGCCGTCCCCAACGACGAGCCGGGCATGTCCCCGCTCGAGATCTGGTGCAACGAATCCCAGGAACGCTACGTCATGGCCGTGCCCGCCGCCCGCCTCGACGTCTTCAAGAAACTCTGCGAACGCGAACGCTGCCCCTTCTCCGACGTCGGCGAAGCCACCGAGAAAAAGCAGCTCGTCCTCGAGGATTCCCATTTCAAGAACACCCCGATCGACCTGCCCCTCGACGTCCTGTTAGGCAAACCGCCCAGAATGTCCCGCACGGATCGCACTTTGGTTCGGTCACTTGCTCCCTTGAGACTTGGCAACTTGACACTTGCGGACGCAGTCCGCCGCGTCCTGTCCCACCCAACCGTCGCCGACAAAACTTTCCTCATCTCCATCGGTGATCGCACGCTCGGCGGCTTGATCTGCCGCGACCAGATGGTCGGCCCGTGGCAGGTGCCCGTCGCCGACTGCGCCGTCACCGCCGCCAGCTTCGATGTTTACACCGGTGAAGCCATGTCGATGGGCGAACGTACACCCGTCGCCGTCAACGACGCCGCGGCCTCCGCCCGCCTCGCCGTCGGCGAAGCGCTCACCAATCTCGCCGCCGCGCAGGTCGGCGACATCGGCAAGGTGAATCTCTCCGCCAATTGGATGGCCGCGCCCGCGATTCCCGGCGACGGCGCCGATCTCTACGCCGCCGTGCAAGCCGTCGGCATGGAACTCTGTCCAGCCCTCGGCATCACCATTCCCGTCGGCAAGGATTCCATGAGCATGAGTACCGCATGGAAAGATGGTGAGAAAGACAAACGCATCACCGCCCCCGTCTCGCTCATCATCTCCGCCTTCGCCCCCGTCACCGACATCCGTTTGTCACTGACGCCCCAACTTCAGTACGATCGGGTCACTGAGGGACTGAAGAGCCCCACAGAGAGCACAGAGTTTAAATCCACCGGCCTTACTCCTTCTGCCTCTGTGTCAGCCTCCGTGGACTCTGTGACAAAATCTCAGGATTCATTGATCGGGGATACCGTTCTCCTGTTGATCGACTTGGGCCGCGGCCAAAACCGCCTCGGTGGCTCGATCCTCGCGCAAGTCGTCTCCCAGACCGGCGAAGACTCCCCCGACGTCGACAATCCCACCGACCTCAAGAATTTCTGGAACGTCATCCAGCTCCTCGGTCGCGAGAAGAAGCTTCTCGCCTACCACGACCGCTCCGACGGCGGCCTCCTCGCCACGGTCGTCGAGATGGCTTTCGCCGGCCATGTCGGCGTCGATCTCGAAATCCCCGCCGGCCACAACGCGTTCGCTGCGCTCTTCAGCGAGGAACTCGGCGGCGTCATCCAGGTCCGCGAGTCCGATCTCGACGAGGTTTACCTCACGCTCCGCCAGCACGGCTTCAAAGCCTGCACCACGCGCATCGGCACGCTCAACCCGCACTACGCGCTCCGTGTGAAGCGAGCCGGCCAGGAGATCCTCAACGAAAACCTCAGCACGCTCCGCAGCTATTGGTCCGACGTCACCCGCCGCATCGCCGCCATGCGCGACAACCCCGCGTGTGCCGAATCCGAATACCAGCTGAAGCTCGACAAGAGTGACCCCGGCATCACGCCAGTCATCACCTTCGATCTGAACCACAGTGACACAGAGGGACTGAAGAGCCCCACAGAGAGCACAGAGTCCAAACCTTCGGGCTCCTCCTCTGTGACCTCTGTGAAATCCTCCTCGGCCTCTGTGACAAAAATCCGTCCTGCTGTAGCCATCCTCCGCGAGCAGGGCGTCAACGGCGAGGTCGAGATGGCTGCGGCGTTCACCCGCGCCGGTTTCCGCGCCATCGATGTCCACATGACCGACATCCTCAGCGGCCGCGTCTCGCTGAAAGATTTCCGCGGCTTCGCGGCGTGTGGCGGTTTCAGCTACGGCGACGTCCTCGGCGCCGGCGAAGGCTGGGCCAAGAGCATCCTCTTCAACGACCGCGCGCGGACCGAATTTGAGCGCTTCTTCGCCCGCGAAGACGCCTTTGCCCTCGGCGTGTGCAACGGCTGCCAGATGATCAGCAATCTCCACTCGATCATCCCCGGCTCTGACCACTGGCCGCACTTCGTGCAAAACAAGTCCGAGCGCTACGAAAGCCGCTACGTCTCCCTCAAGATCGAGAAGAGCCCCAGCATTTTGTTCAAGGGCATGGAAGGATCCGTGATCCCCATCGCCACCGCCCACGGCGAAGGCTTCGCCGAATTCAAGGACGCCGCCGCCATGCAACGCTGCAGCGACTCCGGCCTCGTCGCCGCCAGATTCGTGAACAACAAACACGAGATCACTGAGCAGTACCCCCTGAACTCAAACGGCTCGCCACTAGGTATGACGGCTCTCACCACCACCACCGGCCGCGTCACGATCATGATGCCGCACCCCGAACGAGTCCACCGCTCCGCCTGCATGAGCTGGACACCAAAGGACTGGCCGGAAGATTCGCCGTGGATGAAACTGTTCTATAACGCGCGGGCGTGGGTTGGCTGATCGCTTCGCTGAATCTTATACGAGAAAAAATGAAGCCCAAGTTACTAGTAAGAATCTTCACTGATGATACGCCTCTCAGCCTCAACAAGCATCGTTAGGTGAAAATTATATCGCTGAACCTACTCTTTCTAGAATAGAGGTTTCCCATGAAAATCCGCAGTCTGAAACTGAAAAACTGGATGAATTACCAGGGCTTGAAGGCCAGTGAACTGCGCGATCGAATGTTCATCATTGGCCCCAATGCCAGCGGTAAATCAAATCTGTTGGATGCACTGAGATTTCTGAGGGATGTAGCCCTCCCTGCAGGCATGAAGCCATCTGGAGGAGGGCTGCAAAAAGCAGTAACTGATCGAGGAGGCCTGTCCAAGCTTCGCTGCCTAAACGCCAAGAATGACACGGAAGTATTGGTTCAAGTGGAATTGGAAGACGACGAGAATAACCGCTGGGAATACCGTTTAGGATTCAAGGGTGAAGGCAAAGCCAACAATCGTATCGTCGTCACTCAGGAGTATGTCAAAAAGAACGGCGAAGAAATGCTTTCGAGGCCAAATAGTGAGGATAAAATCGATCGGGAACGCTTAACCCAAAGTTTTCTCGAACTCACCAATGCGAACGTTGGGTTTCGTCCCCTTTCTCATTTCTTCAGTGAAACGACGTACCTTCATCTCGTCCCACAACTACTGAAATTCGCAAATCTCATCGGCGGAAATACCATTGAAAACGATCCTTTTGGTCAGGGATTCCTTCAGCGCATATCTGCTACCGGAGAAAAAACACGCGATGCTCGCCTGCGTCGCATCCAAAAGGCACTCGATGCAGTAGTCCCACAATTCAAAGACCTCCGTTTCAAAAAAGATGAAATCACTGGCCAACCCCACATTGAGGCGAACTTTGCGCATTGGAGACCTACTGGGGCATGGCAGCGGGAGAGTCAATTTTCAGACGGCACGTTACGGCTAATCGGTCTACTTTGGTCATTGATGGAAGGGAGCTCGTTGCTGCTATTGGAAGAGCCAGAGTTGTCCCTTAACGAAGAAATCGTACGCCATATGCCGCGATTGATTCAGCAAATTCAAAAAAACTCTAAATACGTTAGGCAGGTGTTCATAACGACTCATAGCGAAACAATGCTTTCTGACCGCTCAATCCCAGCCGAAGAAGTCATACGTCTCGCACCCGACGTTAAAGGTACGCAAATCAAAGCCACCGACAAACAAGAGAAGATCATGCTGTCCAGCGGTCTTTCTGTCGGCGAAGTGTTGCTTCGCTCTATAAAGCCAAAAAACATCAACCAGTTGGAATTGAGTCTAATGTAATGTGGCCCGATGTCTATCTCGCGGCTGAAGATGAGCCTGGTTTGGCCATCGGACGAAAACTGGTTGCAAACGCAGCGCCATTAAAAATCTATCGCGAAGAAAACGCTCGTGGTTTTGGTAATTTGAAGAACAAAATTTCCAGCTATCAGCAGATGGGCGTCCATATGCCTGTGCTGATGATCACTGATCTTGATAACAATCCATGCCCGTCAGAATTGATAGATGATTGGTTGGGTACTATCCCATCAAAAGGCTTTCTGTTTCGTATTTGCGTACGCGAGGTAGAGGCGTGGTTGCTTGCACATCGAGAAGCGATGGCGACATTTCTTAAAATCCCAGAGGCAAAACTGCCGATGGAGCCAGAGAAATTGATTAACCCCAAAGCAGAGCTAATCCGCCTAGCAAAACATGCTCCGCGAAGCATCCGTGTTGGATTGACGCCAGTAGGCAGCGCAACCATCGGACCAGATTACAATGTTTTACTGGAAGAATTTATTAGAAACAATTGGTCGCCGGTTATTGCCTCCTCGAGGGCACCAAGCCTAAAACGTACATGTTTTCGCTTAAACGAACTTGCGGGCCTCATTGAGGTTTAAAATCCATCTGCATATTCGACCGTTCCTATGCATCTGAGCATTGAAGTTTATGGAGAGACGGAAGCGAACTGATAACCCACTTTGCGATCCGCTCCAACAACGGGTTTCCCATTATCGTAGCAAATGTGACCTGCGTTCCGAAAAAACATGACTCCCCTAGAAATTCAATATGTTGATGACGCGATCGCGTCCACTGTTGCACGATTTCGCCAAACACCTAATGTCTTTCTTACCGAAGATGATTTGAGACTGCATCTGTCCAGAGATCTGTTGAGGCACTTTGGCTCGGAAGAGCAAACCAATGATGGCGACACTTCCATTTCACTTCATAGTGAAGTACGTTGGTATGGATTCGGTGACTTAAAGATCCGCTCAGACATAGTACTAGTAGACGTGGCAAGCCTTGATGTTCGTCGATCCACCAGGATGCCGAGCAAGGGTTTCAATTTTAATATAGCCAAAGCGATAATAGAGCTGAAGCTTAGGCGGTCGAATGGACCTTCGAATCCCGAATTTCAGTCGGGCATACAAAATGACCTAACGAAGCTGCGAAAGTTAAGTGGCATCTTTTGCGAGCCACGGCAGCCGTTTTCGGCACAGTTTTGGATGGTTGTTTTTGATAAAAAAGAACACCTACGTGAACTCCCTAGAGCTGAAGAAGGAATCCGATTAATCTATGAGTTCTCCGATCGCAGCGAACCAAGACCGTAGCTAGCTAATGCGCCAGCGTAGTCGTCGGCAAACGACGGTCCCATAGCAAACCTCAGCAGGATGGTTTGCAACAGTCTCGGTCCGAGCCAACATCCGACGGCAATGCATCACCCCTCCTCTCGGCTAGGCGTCATCGTGTTCACCCTCTGCGGGCTATTGACCCTGCTCCGCGCCGACACTTCAAAAACGGCCGCACCACCGGACGACTGGAGTGGGTTGAAGGCGGAAGCGACGTCGCAGGGCAAGCTGGCCTAGTGGCCATTGGTGGTTCAAAAACGCCTGCCTTTCTCCTCAAAAGCCACCCAACACTTGTCGCGTATTACGTGACAAACGCGTCTCGAATTAAGGCCGGCGAACGCTAGCCACCGAATCGCCAACCCCAAAATTCAACCACTTACCCACACTCATGATCACTTATCCGGATCGGTGCCAATCAGTGAAGATCAGTGGTTCAAAAACGCCTGCCTTTCCTCCGCGGCCTCCTGTGAAAAGAATCTATGTCGTGATGCTGTTCCTGACACTTGACCGGCGCACTTGGACAAGTAAGTTCGAAGCATGAGCAAAGCGGAAATCTTGGCGGAGTTACCGAAGCTCTCGGCGCGGGACCGGGAAGAAATTCTCGCTCACCTTTGCCGTCTGGACGAAGCAGCAGGCCCAAGCGAGCAGGAGAAGAACCTGCTGGATGAAGCCCAGTCGGCCTACACAGCCAATCCCTCGGCAGGCTCACCCTGGGCTGAAGTAGAGGCCCGATTGCGGAAGCACCCATGACCTGGCCGGTCTACTTGCGCCCGGAGGCGGAACGCGATCTGGCGAATGCACGCGACTGGTACGAAAAGAAGCAAGCCGGCCTGGGCGGTGAATTCCTCGACGAGATTGCCCAGACGATACGCGAGTTGGAATCCACCCCGGAACTTCCGCGTTTGTATTACCGCGACTTTCGCCGAGTGCTCCTTCGGCGTTTCCCGTATAAAATGTTCTACCAGGTCATCGACAACCGCGTGCTCGTCTTCAGGGTGTTACACGCCAAGCAAGAACACGGACGAAGCCTGTTGAACACATGAACGCCGCGCTCAATGCCGAGATCAGCCGTCTCTCTCCATCGGAGAAACTGCAGTTGGTTGAGGAACTTTGGGATACCTTGGCGGCCAATCCGGACCAACTGGCCATCCCTGCGTGGCATGCGAAGTTGCTCGCCGAAGATCAGGCGGTCTATCGCGCGAATCCCGCCGAGGGTTCGAGTTGGTCGGAAATCAAAGCCCGCATCACCGGCCAGACGTAAGCTGCCGATTGATCGTCTCCGTGCGGGCCGAAACCGACGTGCGTGAGGCGTTTGTCTGGTATGAACAGCGCACGGTCGGTTTGGGCCATGATTTTCTCCGGTGCGTCGAGACCGACGCTCGATCTGATCGCACAGTCTCCGCAACTTTTTCGTCAGCGCTCCGGACCGCACCGTCTCGCCGCCACGGCACGCTTTCCCTACGCGATCTATTTCATTTGGGATGAGGTCAGCCAGATTGTCGCCGTCCGCCGCGTGTTACATTTCAAACAAGATAGCCGTTTCCAAGTTTAACCACTTATCCACACTCATCCGGCTCAGCGCCAATCAGTGAGCATCAGTGGTTAAAACCTCCTGCCTTTCCTCTGCGACCTCCTGTTAAAACCAGGTCAGTGGTTTGAAACAGACCGCGCTTGCTAGCGAATCTAGCATCGCTAGCTTTAATTCATGTCCACCGCTGCCGAACCCGATCATGTCCGCGCCGCCCATGCACATCAGGTGGCAATCTACCGGGCGATGACTCCGCAGCGGCGGTTGGAACAGGCGCTGCGGATGAACCGTTCCATGCGCGAGCTGATGGCCGTGGGCTTCCGCGACCGCCATCCCGAATGGACCGAATCGCAGGTTAAACGCGCGGTGGCCGACCGTATTCTCCATGCTCGCACCGGATGAGTTGAGCCTGTTCGTCGTCCGGCTGGAAGCCATCGGTGCACCGTACATGGTGACCGGTGCCACTGCCGCGATTCTCTATGGTCAGCCTCGGTTGACGAACGATCTCGATGTCGTGCTCAGTCTCGACGACTCCGCTCTTCCCGCCCTGCTCCGCGCCTTCCCCGAGACAGAGTTCTACGTTCCACCGGAGTCGGTCATCCGCACCGAATTGGCCCGCACCCAACGCGGTCACTTCAATCTCATTCACCACGAGTCCGGCTACAAAGCGGACATTTATCTGACTGGAACCGACCCTTTGCATGCGTGGGCCCTGCCGCTGCGACGCCGCTTGCGCTGGAGCGAAGGCCTGGAAATCGCCGTGGCTCCGCCTGAATATGTGGTGCTGCGGAAACTGGAATATTTCCGCGAAGGCCGTTCGGCCAAACACCCGCTGGATATCCGCGCCATCCGCGAGGTCACCGGAGTCGATGAAGCCGCGTTGACTCCCTGGCTGGAACGCATGGGCCTCAGTGCCCTCTGGGAGGAAATCAAATCTGCGCGCTGACACGCCAGGTTCGGCCCACGCCACCGACCCGAAGCAGCCCACTCTTTCCTGCCACCCCCTCACCGGGTCACCTTGACGGGGAAGTGGGCTTTGCGCTGAGGTCGGCAATTGAGAGCACGACCCAGTCTGAGAAACGATCCGGTGAACTGCTGAGCTGCCATTTCCTGGTGAGCCATGGTAAGGCAAAAAATACCACGGTCTTGACCGAGCCTCTCTCCATACGATAATAGCGCCATGAAAACATTCCTCGGACGGATTCTCCTCTCATTCACGATTGCGGCTGCGGCGGCAAACTTCGCTTGGGCGGGCGATGTCTCGCCTGTCACGCCGCTCGGAAACGGGACCTACAGCATCACGGTCACCGCTCATAACACATTCTCCCGCGATACCGAGACCTTGAAAATCCAGGCGCTGCAAGAAGCCACCAAGTTTTGCGCCAAGGAAGGCAAGAAACCCAAAGTGGTATCGGTCACTGCCGATAAATCGATGATCTTTGTGAGAGATTTCTCGCAAGCGACTCTCACGTTCAAAGCGCTCGACATCGGTGATCCGGAATTGGCCTCGCCGCAGCAACCGGTCGTGGGACAACTGGCCGTGCCTGCCAGCCCGGCCACGGAGCAACTCTACTCCGACCTGATCCGTTTGGATGAACTGCACAAAAAAGGCATTCTGACCGACGCTGAGTTCGAGACGGAAAAGAAAAAGATTTTGAGCCGCTCAAAGTAAACCTTCCGGCACTCTCCCGCTTAATTACAGCCGCTCCCTTCGAGAATCGCTACTCGAAGGACTGCCGCGAGTCGCTTGATGAAGATGATATCCCGCTTGGAACACGTCCACCGCTCCGCCTGTATAAACTGGGTCCGACAAAAGGGGGTTCAATGGTTATAATCGCCGGGCCGGAGCACGAAACAATGCCGCCCTGCTAACACGCCAGCCTCGTTCCACTCCACCGCCCCGGAGCCGCCCGCCTTTTTCCGGCCGCCCCGCTATCGCCGGATCTCCGATTGTGGTCAAGCCGCTCCCCAATTGTACCGTAAGTAATGTAGCAGGCCACGGCGGTCACCCGCCATAAATTACGGCCTGCCAATCAACAAAAATATGTCACCTATCAGCAGCGTCGGATCTTCATCCACCAACAATGCAGCGGCCGTCTACCAAGAAAATCTAGCCCGGAGTCTGGCCCAGAAACAGGCGGCTAATGCCGCAGCAAAAGCAGAGGCTCCGGCCACGCCAGCACCAGTCGCTGATGTGGATCACGACGGCGACAATAAATAAGCCGCCTGACGTTCTTCGCCCAATTCATCCAAAGAGGTGCCCATCCGCAGCGGAAGGCACTTCTTTTTTGTCAGTCGCTCTGAAAAGTTCATGCGGCACATAACACGTCACCGCCCCGGAGCCGCCCGCCTTTTCCTTACTACCCCGCCCGCACCGAGTCACTTTGTCGACAAAGGTGAACAATGTGCCGGTACATCTGAGATTCCATATTGAGAGTCTGGAGTTGAAAGTTGCGAGCCAGCAAGACCGGGGTCAGCAACCCCGGCTACAGGCACATCTTATTTCCCAGCAACGATCGCCCACCGCACAGCGCTCCCGGTCAAAAAGCACGGCAGTACGCAATATTCGGGGGGGGAAATCTGCCCTGCCGGTATTGTCCATCCCTGCGGATCGTATCGGGTCAGTCTGGGTCTGCGTCACTTTGCGGGTGGCTCTTGCCTTGGATCTTTCGCAAAGAAATTCCGCGCCGGTTTTTCAAACTAAAAAAAGCCGCGCATTCGGCACGCAACAAGCTTCCATCCGGGTATGAACCTTCAATAATCGCGTCCCATCCAGCGGGGTTGCCGATTAGCTCCCTGGGTGGGACCAATTTCCGACAAAACCAGGCGAACAAGCCAGGGCACACGGCGGCTGCAGGACTTCATTCTTTGAGCGAGGCGTTCAGCTCGGCTGAGGTGATGTTTTGTTCGACGTAGTTGAATGTCCCATGGGCTCTGACTTCGCGCGCGGCGGTCAGCAGACCGGTCATGGCCGCCCGATAAAGCGAGGCGGCCAGACTGATGCGTTTCACGCCCGCTTCGGCGAGGGCGGCAACCGTGAACCCTTTGCCTGGCACTGAAGCGATTACATTTACCGGCTTCGAAACCGACTCGCAGACCCGCCGTACTGCGGCGAGATCGGGCAACCCGGGCGCAAAGAGCACGTCGGCCCCGACCCGCTCGTAGGCCTGCAGACGCCGGATGGTGTCAGCGAGGCTGGGATTGCCGCGAATAAAGTTTTCCGCGCGGGCCGTGAGGGTGAAGGGGAATGACAGGGCACGCTTGGCCTGTACTGCCGCGGCGATCCGTTCGGTGGCCCGGCTGAGATCGAAGATCGGCGTCGCCGGATTTCCCGTGGCGTCCTCGATCGAACCACCCACCAAGCCGGTCGCGGCGGCCAGCCGGATGGTTTCCGCCACCATCTCCGGGGTCGCGCCGAAACCGTTTTCCAGATCGGCCGCCACCGGCACATCGACCGCCTCCACGATCAGACGGGCATGCGCGAGCGCCTCTTCGCGTTTCACCCGACCATCGCGCCGGCCCAGAGTGGCGGCATGCGCGGCGCTGGAAGTTGCCAGCGCAAAAAAACCTTCCGCCGCCAGCAAACGCGCCGAAGCGCCATCCCAGGGATTGGGAAAAACAAACACCCCGGGCTGCTGATGCAGGGTGCGAAAGCTTTCTGCCTTTTCGAGTTGATTCATCGTACGCAAAGCAACGGAGCCCCGGTCATCGATCGCAACGATGAAGATCTGCCCGGGACCGTTGGAGCAGCAACAGCAGCCAAGGTCGGAATCAGGCACACTTCCGGTCCATCCCGATTTCCATCTGGGATCGTTGTACACTAAACGGCAAATACTCCTCCCGCATTTGTCCGACTTCTTCCGGCTTCCCTTCTGTGTGTTCCGTGTGTTCCGTGGGCGGGTTCCATGCAGTTCTCCCTCGACCACAAGACCGCCAGCCTGAGCGTCGGCGATTTTTCCGACTTCGCCCCCGGCCCGCGCGAATCTTTCGGCGGCCCGCAGGGCTTGTGGCGCGCCCAGCTCGGCCAGCACTGGCACAACGAACTCAAGACCCAGGTCGAACGGGACAACACGGTGGACGGCGAGCTACGCCCCGATGTTTCGTTTGAAGTCCCGATCGAGGGCCGGCTGGTTCATCGCGGCTGGACCATCACGCTGACCGGCCGGATCGATCAGATCGTCGGCGCAACTCTCCGCGAGATCAAGACCGTCACCCGACCACTCCCCGTGGAAGAATCCGAGCTGCGCGCCGATTACCCGGAGTATTTTCTCCAACTCGCGACTTACATCGTGCTCCGACGATTGCTGGGCACCAAGGATACCCGCGCCGAGCTGGTCTTCGTCGAAGCCGGCTCCGGCCTCGCCCAGTCCATCGCATTGACGCCGTTCGACGAAGCGCTTGTCCACCATCAACTCGATGCCTTGGCGGAATTTCTTAACCAGCAACTCCGCGCCAAGGAACGGCGACGGACGCTCCATTTCCGTCCGCCGTTCACTGAACTTCGTCCCGGCCAGGAAACGATTCAGGCGGATCTCGCGACCGCCTTTGCGCAGTCATCGACCGTGCTATTTGAAGCTCCGACCGGCTACGGCAAAACCGGCTGCGTGTTGGAGTTCGCCCTCGGCCAGTTGCAATCCGGCCGTTTCTCCCGGCTGATCTGGCTCACCGGAAAATCCACCGGCCAGATCCAAGTCGTCCACACGCTGCAGCAGATGACGGCAGGCACTTCCCTTCCGGTCTGGCAGGTGCGCAACAAGGCCGAGCATTGTGTGAACCACACCTACCACTGCGTGCGCGATGGCTGCGATTATTTGAAAGGCGGCGCGGAACGCTGGCCCGGAAGCGGACTGTCACGTTTTTACCTCAACGAAAACGAACCGCACGATCTCGAGACACTACGCGCGGCCGGACGCGCGGCCAAAATCTGTCCGTACGAAATCACCCGCACCGCCCTCGCGTTCAACGACGTCTGGATCGGTGACTACAACTATGTCTTCGCGCCCGACAACCGCGGCCTTTTCTTCGACCAACCCGGTTTCGATCCACGCACCACGCTGCTCGCCATCGACGAGGCGCACAATCTGCCGACGCGCGTGGCCGACGCCTATTCGCACCGCGCGAACGACAATGATGCCCGCCTCCTGCTCACCGAACTCGATCACCTCCGCGCGCCCGGCCCGCTGCTCCTCGCCGTCGAGGCATGGACGATGCTCCTTGCCGCGCTTCAGCCCACCGACGCCATTGATGCCGCACTTGAATCGGAGTTGCACGATTGCATCGAAAGGATTGTCCGGCTCACCAATTCCCTCCCGCTCGACTACGCCGCCCTCGGGCCGAAACACAGCGAGACACTCTGGCAATTCGTGGCGCTGGATGATTTTCTCGCCGATCCCAACCTGCGCCGGCTGCTCTGGTGCCCGCGTGTCGGCGAGCTGAACTTCACCTGCACCGACGCCTCTGCGGCGATTGGCGAAACTTTGGGTCGTTTCGGCGGAGCGATTTTGATGTCCGCCACCTTGCAGCCGTATGTGACGATGGCTGCGGCATGCGGTTTGAATTCCGAGGGAAAGAACCTGCTCGCAGGCAATGATCAAACAATCGCCGGCCAGCAGGCTCCTACGAATTACGCCACTCTGCATGCGCCTGCGCCATGGCGAGAAAATGCGTATGATGTCGCGGTCGATATGCGGGTTGAAACCACCTTCAAGCAACGAGCCAGCTATTACGGCACCACCGCCGCCGCCGTCGAAGCGATGCACGCGGCCTCAAACAAAGCCGCCGTTGCCGTCTTCTTCCCGTCCTACGCCTACGCCGAATCGGTGCAACGCGCCTTGGAAAACAGCGGCTCGGTGTTGCGCGTGGCGCTCCAGCCCAAGCTGCCCGACCTCGCCGCACAGAACGCGTGGGTCGAGGAAAGTCTCGCGCTGACCGACGCGCTTTTTCTGGTCCTTGGCAGCAGTTTTGCCGAGGGCATAGATCTGCTTGGCGGCCGTGTGACGCATGCGATGGTGGTCGGCCCCGCGCTGCCCGAGGTCAACGCCGTGCAAAAGGCCCGGCTCGACACTTTTTCCGGACTCGGACGCGAAGCGGCGTTCCGTCGCGTCTACCAGATTCCCGGCCTGCAAAAAGTGAACCAAGCCCTCGGCCGGCTCGTGCGCGCGCCCGGGCAGAAGGCAAAGGTGCTGCTCCATTGCCGCCGTTTCGCCGACACCTCCTACAGCTCGCTCCTCGCGATGGAGTACCAGTTCTACCGCGAGATCGCCACCGAAGCCGAGTTGCACGAGTGGCTAAAAGTGAATTAAGCACAATTTTCCATCTTGCGCCGCACGACATGCCAGAAAATCGGAGGGTTGAGTTTTGCCATGGGACCCTTCAGACAATGATCCACTCCCATGCCTGAAACCATCATTGTCGAAGGACTCACCAATCAGGAATTTTTCGAGCGGTACGCCGCACCGGGGCGGGTCGGACTGATCGGCGGACCGGAATTGATCAACCGGATCATCTCACGCGCGCAGCGGCACCTCAACGATGAGCGCCAGTGGAGCCGCTGGTCGCACGCCTTTCTTTTGCAAGGCCGCCGGCACGACGGCCATCATTGGGTGGTCGAGTCGGATCTCGACATCAAGCGGAAGCACATCCGGCTGGGCGTGCAGGAAAACCGCCTCGCCAAATATTTCGACGGCACCGCAAACACGGCCGTCGCGATTCTCGACTTCGGCCTGACGCCGGCCCAGGAAAAGCTCGTGCTGGCCCATGCGCTCGAACTGGTGGCGGCCGGCATCCGCTATTCGTTGCGCGAGATCGCCGGCACGGTGTGGGCGATGCGCCATCCCGGCTGGTGTCCGCGCGAAAATCTCCTGGCCCGGGAGCAGGCGTTCTATTGCTCGGCTTTTGTCCGCCATGTGTTCGCCCAGGCCGGGGTCGATCTGGCCGGGGGCATCGCGGAAAAAAACACGGCGCCCGAACACATCGCGCAAAGCCCCCTGCCGCACACCCGTTGGATCATGACCCGGGACGAAGTGCCCTCCGGCCGGGTGCGCGCGATGGTGAAGCGAGTCCGCGCAAAATTGAAGCGTGACTGAATGGCGGTGGTGGCACCCGTCCCTCCGCTTCCGCCAAAGCAAGGCTACGACAGACAAACTGGACGGATCTGCACGATAGGCGCGCCAAAACCCGTCCGAAATGGGCTCCTCCTCAGTCTTTGCCTAACCTTCGCGTGATTCCGGCAACCTGTCTCAATTTCAAAAAATATAAAATCACTCGCCATACTCCGGACTGAATCTAAATCCAAAACGGCTGCCGATCCCACCTGCACAGGCTTTGCCGAGCAACTCCCCACCTTCGCTCCCCTTCAACCACCCTCATGCAATACGGCCATTTCGACGACCAAACCCGCGAATACGTCATCACCCGCCCGGACACTCCCCGCCCTTGGTCCAACTACCTCGGCTCGACCGAATACGGCGCCATCATCACGAACCACGCCGGCGGTTATTCCTTCTACAAGAGCGGTGCGACGGGACGTTTTCTGCGGATGCGTTTCAATGGTGTTCCGCTCGACCAACCGGGCCGGCAATTTTATCTGCGCGACCGCGAGTCAGGCGACTTTTGGTCCGCCGCCTGGCAACCCGTGGCCAAACCGCTCGACCAATACAAATCCGTCTGCCGCCACGGCACCGCTTACTCGGTGCTCACGAGCGAATATTCCGCGATTGCGACCGAGGCCACCTACTTCGTGCCGCTCGGCCAGACGTTTGAGTACTGGCGCCTCAAGGTGACCAACACGGGCAAACAAGCGCGCCAGCTTTCTGTTTTCACCTACTGCGAATTCGCCAATCTCTGGCACACCCACCAGGATTTGGTGAACCTCCAGTATTCGCAGTTCATCACGCGAGCCACGCTCGAAGACGGCATCCTCGGCATCACCTGCAATCCCAATTTTGATTTCGACGGCAAGGATCTCACCGAGTGCAACCGCACCTGGATGGCCCTCACTGGCGCCCCGCTCGCCGGCGTCGAGACCACCCGCGAAAAATTCATCGGCAGCTACGGTGGTTACGCCGCGCCCGACGTCGTCGTGAAAGGCAGGTGCTCGAACTTCCTCGGCGAGGGCGACAATATCGTCGGCGGCCAGCAGGCCGATCTCACTCTTGCTGCCGGAGAAACCCGCGAGCTCATCGTCCTGCTCGGACTCGGCACCGTCGGTTCGCATGGCCGGAAAACGGTCGCGGAATTCTCCAGTCCGGCGCGTTGCGAAGCCGAGCTGCAAAAACTGAAATCCGCCTGGCACAGTCCGCTCGATGCCCTGCAGGTCAAGACTCCCGACGCCAATTTCGACCACATGATCAACGTGTGGAATGCCTACAACGCGCTCATCACCTACGCCTGGTCGCGCTCCGCCTCGCTCGTCTACAACGGCGAACGCGACGGCCTCGGCTTCCGCGACACGGTGCAGGACATGCTCGGCGCGATCCCGCTCCTCGGCGCCGCGGTACAGCCGCGCCTCGAACTCATGCTCACCGGTCAGCTCGCCAACGGTGGCGCGATTCCCGTGATCAAACCGTTCTCGCACCGCCCCGGCCAGGAACCGCCGCCGCCCGCCGAGGAATACCGCAGCGACGACTGTCTTTGGTTCTTCAACGCCATTCCCGCTTTCGTCGCGGAGACAGGCGATGTCGATTTCTACAAGAAGGTTCTGCCCTACGCCGACAAAGGCGAGGCGACGGTGCTCGGTCATCTGCGCCGCGCCCTCGAATTCAATCTTGAGCGCACCGGCCGCAACGGGCTGCCTTGCGGCCTCGCGGCCGATTGGAACGACTGCATCCGCCTCGGCTACAAGGGCGAAAGCGTCTTCGTGGCTTTTCAGGTGCGCCTCGGCCTTGATGTCTATGCCGGCATCACGGAAAAACTCGGTCAGCCCGCTGAAGCCGCCTGGGCACGCCGCGAACTCACGGCGCTCGACGCCAAAATCCAGAAAGTCTGCTGGGATGGCGAATGGTTCATCTGGGCCATCGGCCAGGACGGCACGGTTTACGGCACGAAAAATTTCTCCGAAGGGCAGGTTTACATGAACACGCAGGTGTGGGCCGTCATGTCCGGCGCCGCGACTCCGGCGCAGGCCAGGCAAGCGCTGCTGACCATGAAGGCAAAACTCGCCACGCCATACGGGGTGATGCTCTGCGCTCCGCCCTTCATCAAGGCGGACCGCGAGATCATGAAGGCGACGCTCTTCAACGCCGGCATCAAGGAAAACGCCGGCATCTTCTCGCACACGCAAAGCTGGGGTGTGATCGCGGAATGCCTGCAGGGCGACGGGGATCAGGCTTACGAGTATTACCGCGCGTTCATGCCCTCGGCCTACAACGACCGCGCGGAACTCCGTGAGGTCGAACCCTACGTCCACTGCCAGACCACCTACTCGCGCTACAATGTGAACGAGGGCGTTTCACGCGTGCCGTGGCTCAGTGGCACCGCTTCGTGGGCCTACTACAGCGCGACCCACTGGCTGCTCGGCATCCGGCCGGAAACCGACGGCCTCCGCATCGCCCCCTGCATTCCGAAGAGCTGGCCCGGTTTTTCGATGCGCCGCCGTTTCCGTGGCAACACACTGCACATCGAGGTGAAAAACCCGGCCGGCGTTTGCCGCGGCGTGCAATCACTCACGGTCGATGGCCTGCCCGTCACAGGAAATCTCATCCCCCTCACCCGTTTGCACGACGGCGCGAAAATCATCGCCACCCTCGGCTGAACCCGCTCACTCCTTTCCCATGAACTACGGCCATTTCGACGACCAAGCCCGCGAATACGTCATCACCCGGCCGGACACACCCCGCGCGTGGTCCAACTATCTCGGCTCCCGCCGCTATGGCGCGATCATCACCAACAACGCGGGCGGTTACAGTTTCACGCGTTCGCCCGCCTCCGGCCGTTTTCTGCGCCACCGCTACAACGCGGTGCCGATGGACATGCCCGGCCGGCAGTTCTATTTGCGCGACAAGACAAGCGGCGATTACTGGTCGGCGGCCTGGCAACCCGTGGGCAAACCGCTGACCGAATACCAGACCACCACTCGCTTCGGCCTCGGGTATGCGGTGATCGAAAGCGCGTATCGCGGCATCAAGACCGAGGCGACCTACTTCGTCCCGCTCAACCAGGACTTCGAATACTGGCGTCTCAAAGTCACCAACACGGGCACTACGCCGCGCTCGCTCAGCGTATTTTCCTTCTGTGAATTCACCACGGAATGGAGCCTCGTGCAGGACACGCTCAATCTCCAATACACCCAGTATATTTCCGACGCCACCTGGCAGGACGGCATCATCCAAGCCTCCTCCTGCAAGCGTCTGCCCGAAGATCCCGCCAATTTCGCCAACTGGGACCAGTCGCGCTGGTGGTGGATGACGCAGGTCGGCGGCACCATCACCGGTTATGATTGCGACCGGGAGAAATTTCTCGGCGTCTACCGCAGCTTCGACCGCCCCGAGGCCGTCGAACGCGGCGCGTGCGGCAACAGCGAACATTTTTCCGACAATGGTTGCGGCGCGATCCAGAGCGATCTCACGCTCGCCCCCGGCGGGTCCGCCGACGTCATCGTGCTCCTTGGCATTGGCAAAACCGCGGTGGCCAAACGCACCCGCGCAAAATTCGGCAACGCCGCCGCCGTCGAACGCGAGCTCACGAAACTGAAAAAACACTGGCACGGCCTGCTCGGCACCATGCAGGTGCGGACACCCGATGCTGATTTCGACCACATGACCAACGTCTGGGGCGCCTACAACGCGCTCATGACCTTTGAGTGGTCGCGCTCCTGCTCGCTCGTCTACACCGGCGACCAGCGCGACGGTTTCGGCTTCCGCGACACCGTGCAGGATTTTCTCGGCGTCACCAACATGCTGCCGGCCGATGTGCGCGAGCGCATGATTCTCATGCTCTCCGGCCAGGATTCGACCGGCGGCGCTCAGCCGGAAATCCGCCCGTGGTCGCACGTTCCGGGCAGGATGAAACCCACGCCGCCGTCGCACTATCGCAGCGACGACTGCCAGTGGTTTTTCAATTCCGTGCCGGCCTACGTCGCCGAAACCGGTGACGTCGCGTTCTACAATCTGGTCGTGCCGTACGCCGACAAAGGCAAAGCCACCGTGTTCGGCCATCTCCGCCGCGCGTTGGAATTCAACCTGGAACGCACTGGCAAGAATGGCCTGCCCTGCGGCCTGCTCGCCGATTGGAACGACTGCCTCAAGCTCGGCTACAAGGGAGAGTCCGTCTTCGTCACCTTTCAACTCCGCCTCGGCCTCAAAACCTACGCCGACATCGCGGCCAAACTTGGCCGGCCGAAGGAAACCAAATGGGCGCTCGCCGAACTTGAAAAGCTCGACAAAAAAATCGCGAAAGTCTGCTGGGATGGCGGCTGGTTCATCTGGGCCATCAGCGAAGACGGCGTCGTTTTCGGCACGAAGAAAGCCAAGGAAGGCCGGATCTACCTCAATACCCAGTGCTGGGCGATCATGTCCGGCGCCGCGACTCCTGAGCAAACCGACCAATCGCTCGCGGCGGTGAAGCAACTGCTCGCCTCCGACTACGGCGTGGCGCTCTGCAATCCGCCCTTTGCTCAGACGCCGGTCAAGGTCATGCGCGCCGTGCTCTTCAATCCCGGCAACAAGGAAAACGGCGGCATCTTCTCGCACACGCAAAGCTGGGCCGTCCTCGCCGAAATCGCGCGCGGCAACGGCGACCAGGCTTATGCCTATTATCGGGCGTTCATGCCGTCGGCACAGAACGACCAGGCCGACGTCCGCGAGATCGAACCGTATGTGCATTGCCAGAGCACGCACGCGCCCGCGTCGAAGAAGTACGGCAAGTCGCGCGTGCCCTGGCTTTCCGGCACCGCCTCGTGGTCGCATTTCACCGCCACGAATCACATCCTTGGCATCCGCCCCGAGATCGAAGGCCTGCGCATTGACCCGTGCATTCCCAAAAAATGGCCCGGCTTTACCGCGCAACGCCGCTTCCGCGGCAAGATGCTGCACATCGAGGTGAAAAATCCGTCCGGCGTCAGCCGTGGCGTGAGCTCGCTCACCGTCGACGGCCAGCCGATCGCCGGAAATTTGATTCCCGCCGGCAAACTCAAGAAAGGCTCCCGGATCGTCGCGGAACTGGGCTGAGGCGGCGCAGCCAATTTGGCCTCTGCCAAAAAACCTCCCAGGCGAAAACGAATTAATCCTTGCACCGCCTCCGGCTAATCGTTCAATCCTGACCCTTCGCGGACCCTTAGCTCAGTTGGTTAGAGCGTTTCCTTGACATGGAAGAGGTCACTGGTTCGAGCCCAGTAGGGTCCACCATTTCTTTATGTTATTACAGAATAAGAAATGAACAATCGAGGCATCACCACTTCATTGATAAATCAGCATTTTTAGGCCTGATCTGTTGCAAAAATTAGCTGCCGAGAAAGTTCGCCGATTGCGCACCCTTGTGCATGGTTTCGGCAAGCGTAAGCCTGCCAGAGTCCAAAATTTCCAACAAAAAGCCCGCCGTTTCGGGCGGGCTCGTAACGGCGATGCGGTGATGCTCAGGCAACCTTCCGCCGGCGAATTGCCATGAAGCAGAACGTCACCGCACCGAGGATGGTGGTGTAGGTCGAGGGTTCTGTGATGGCAACTGGATCACTGAACGCCATTGTGCCGACAGTATATGTATTCACGGGCTGTCCGTTAAAATATTCCACTGCGTCAGAAACGTAGAACTGTGTAAGGCGAAAATTCGGATCAGCTCCCCCGTATTGTCCAGTCATAAAGAAGTCAGATACTTGCCCGTTTGTTATGGTGAGGTGGTTAACAGCAGAATAATTTGAGGTGTTTTCAGTTAGCCAGACCCCACCGCCAGGCCCGCCTCCGCCAAAAAAGCCAAATAGATTAAATTTTAATGTACCAAGCGCGTCAGGATTTGTAACATATGGGTACATACCCCAGCCAAAATCGCCGTCCACAGTTGGTGACTCATATTGGTATGAGCCCGTAAACGTTTGCCCGACAAAATAACCTGGGCCATTTGGATTATTTGCTCCCGGTCCGCTAACTCCAGTGACGGTTTCTGTAATATTGCCAACATAGATCGCACCTGTGGCCATCGGAAAGGGGGCAGTAATCAGTGCGACCGGAATCAGCCGTCGCAAAACCCAAGCCATCGATGAAAATCCAGAATAAAGCAGGCGAAGGACCCGTAAGATTTGCTTGGAATGGGTATGCATGGAAAAACTGCGCAAGGTAGGTTGTTCGGTTCCTAGATTTCTACCAATGACTGAAAATTATTAGATCGTGGACCGGCGCCGGAGAGCGGCGATACCGAGGAAAGCACCGCCGAACATCGCAAGGGATGAGGTACCGTCCGGAACCGTCCCTACCCACGCTATGTCAACCCAGCCGTCACCGGACTGAATTCCAGACGCTAGCACCGTATTCCACATGCCGTCGCCAAGGTAAGAGCCACCACCGCCACCACCTAAATCACCGCCACCACCGCCGGAATATCCACCACCACCGCCACCACCCGAATAACCGCCACCGCCACCACCACCGTAACCACCATTGTTCTCGCCTCCACCGCTTTGGGCGTTCGAGCCTCGGCCGCCAAAAAAAGCATAAGCGCTTCCTCCCCCATGGCCTGCGCCGCCAAGCAGCGTGTCGATCACCGTAGGGCGAGCATTAAGTCCATCGGTGCCATTGCTGTACCACCCGCCTCCGCCGCCTCCGCCCCATATGACAAGCGCACCTTGGCCGCCATTGCCATTGTTCCCGCCAGAACCGCCGCTAACGCCGGTCCCCTGAGCACCTAACGCACCAGTTTGTCCGGCACCGCCGCCGTTGATAGGTCCAGATCCCAAATAAAATGCGCCACCACCTCCGCCGGCGACCACCAATGGCCCACTTAGTGCGGAGAATACGAAGGTTCCACCGCCGCCACCACCACCATAAAGGTCGCCGAATCCGCCATTGCTTCCGCGTGCGCCCACCACGACATCGATTTGTTCTCCTGCGATCAGGTTGATATAGCCACCCACCTCTGCGCCGAGTCCGCCGAGATTACCGGCACCGTTGCCACCCTGAGCACCGTACGCGAAGATGCTATAGGTACCAGTTGTCGGCACCGTCCAATACTGAATGGTACCAGTATTCGCGAACATTTGATCGCCCCACGCTGAAAGTGCAGTCGAGGCCGAAATCAAGGCCACTCTAAGAATGAACGTGAAGGACCGTAGTTGGATCCCTCGCAAAGCGGCGGCAATATACTCGAAATAACATATTGGAGTATTCATGGAAGCAATTTTGCTGCATTGCGTGTGCCATGCACGTCTTTATGTGGCGATTATTGCTACACCACAATCGGTAGCAGCGGTAAAACACGCGACTATGCACGTCTTGCTGCCTTTGGATGACTTGGAAGAGTAAGCGATTCCGACGCCATTTGGCGAATTCTTACATTTTTGAAATAGCCCAATCATGCGCGGAGTAGTGTACGAAAAGAAACCCGTCGTTTCGGGCGGGCTTGTGAGGGCAATGTAGTGGCGGTCAGCCTAATTGACGGGCCTGCCGATTTACTTCAGCGAAATTTTGCCGCGCACAGGCAAGATAAACATTGATCGGCATACCTGTTTCACTATGGAGCCGCTTAGCGAAATGCGTATGCGTTCGTTTAAGGAAACCCTCCCTTTTGTAAGCAGCCATTAAGAGGGTTCAGATCCCGTCGGTCACGAATGGAGCAAGGAACCTGCACCCGGCTTTTTCAGCGAGCTCTTGCACCGCGCGCAGCCGCATGGAATCAGAACGTTCCGGGCGGTTCGCGCGACCGAACAAAGCCGCCACGGCGGTTTGCGGTCCGCGCTTTCCCGACAGACATTTGCCCAGCCAATTTTCCAAAAAGGTGGGCAGCAACCGGAAGTTGCTGGACGTGGCGATCACGATCAAATCCGCCTGCGCCGCCACATCAGTCGCCTGCGCGCTGAAATCAGGATTCGAAAGCGTGGAAAAACTCCACGGGATCAGTTGCGTTTTCGGGCCGTCGGGAGACTGGCGGAGCATGACGGTGAAAGCTTCCGTCGCCCAGAGCGCGGCGGAGAGATTCTCGTAGGCGAGGACGATTTTTATCTTGGGCGGCAGCTCAGCATCCGCCTTAACGGGTTGGGCAAGGAAAGGAGTAGGATGATGCATGATGATTTAAAACCGTTTCAATCGGACAACTGCCTGAAAAAAGTTCTTCTGATCGCCGACGGAACCGACCGAGTGTCTTCCGCTCGTATTTTCGGTTGAGCGGACCGCTTGTCGCTCGCTACGCCGCCCGCCGGTCCGAGTGCGAGACCGCCGCCAAGATCCCATGCAGCCGATCGCGGTAGGTGGTGGGCGATTCGCCCTCGACCCGACGGAACACGCGGTTGAATTGGGAGAGCGACTGAAAGCCCGCCGCGTAAGCCGCTTCGCTGACCCGCATGTGCCGGTTCAAAAGCATCTGCTTAACCGACTCCACGCGAACGCGGCCCAGATAACTGGTAAGCGTCAAACCCGTGCCACGTTTGAACAGCTTGCAGAAATAATACTCGCTGACGCGCGCCGCCTGCGCCACCGCCTGCAAGGTAAGATCCTCGTTTTGGTGTTCGGCAATGAACGCCTTGGCGCGGGTGATAACCGGCGATTCAGACGACGCTTGTTGCACCAGCACCTGGTTGCTCAGGGCGGCGAGGTGCTGGGCAAAGATCGAGAGCAGATTGATCACCGAAACGTACTGCTTCTCAGTCAACACCCGGGTCTTGAAATAGGCGTCTTTAAGACGGGCCAGATCGATGGCGGAGCCCAAGCCGGCCAATTGCCGGGTGATGCCGCGAAAACGCTCCGGCGTGGGCGCATGGAGAAGCACCTGCCCCGTTTGGAGGTACCCGAGCACATTGGCACCGACGCGGATGGGCACGGCCGACTCGCTCAATCCGGCGCTGCACTCCAAAGTCTTGGCCCCGAACACCGCCTCTTCCTCGACCTTTTGCTGCAGCCGCAGGCACGCCGCACAGGTCTGGTTAGTCCCGGCCATGAGCGTACAAAAGGCATTGGCCCGCTTCGAGCCCTGCATGGGCGATTGAAACGAGCCGACGGCGCGCATCGCCAGCGGCAGGCCGGTCGTAGCCTCGAATGCTTTCTGGTAGTCGCGATAAATCTCCGAGCGCTGCAGGTGCTCGATGGTATTGTGACCGGACTCTCCGGTGACAGCAGCAGGAACAGGCGTGGATATGTTCGATTGCATGGCTCCATCATACCCTCTGTTCATCACGATGAAAATTGGAGGCGCGGCGGTATCTCACTAAAGGTTTTCCCTAGGGTATTCCGACCTCACCGCCCCGATTGTTCCGACCTTGCCACCGTCGCGCCATCACGGCAAAAATCCGCACCGTGTCTTCCTTTGATTATTCCACGCTGACCAAGGACGAACTGATCGTGCGTTTGCAGGCCTTCGAACAGGAGAAGGACGCGTTCGCGCAGGAATTGCTCACCGCCACCAAGGAACTGCGCGACGTGCGGGCGGCGCTCGATGAACACTCCATTGTCGCGATCACCGATGCCGCCGGAAAAATCACTTTCATCAACGACAAGTTCTGCGCGATCTCCAAGTATTCACGCGATGAATTGATCGGTCAGGATCACCGGATCATCAATTCGCGCCATCACCCCAAGGAATTTTTCCGCGACCTCTGGTCGACGATCGGGCACGGTCGGGTCTGGCATGGCGAGATCAAGAACCGCGCCAAGGACGGTTCGTTCTACTGGGTGGACACCACAATTTTCCCCTTCGTCCATGCGTCAGGCAAGCCGGTCCAGTATGTCGCCATCCGCACTGACATCACGCAGCGCAAGGCGGACGAACTGACGCTGCAGAAATCGGCGGCGGATCTCGCGGAAAAAAACAAAGAGATGGAGACCATCGTCTACACCGTCTCCCACGACCTGCGTTCGCCGCTGGTCAACGTGCAGGGGTTCGGCCGGCAGCTCAGCCGGGCCTGCGAAAAAATCGCCACCGCGGTGGCGAGCGCCCGGGACGGACTCGTGCCCGTGGCCGAGCTGAAACCACCGCTCGAAACCACCATTCCGCAGGCCTTGCGCTTCATCAACGCGGGGGTGAGCAAGATGGATTCGCTGCTCACCGGTCTCCTGCACTATTCGCGGCTGGGCCGCATCGCCCTGACCATCCGCCCGCTCGACATGAACGCGCTGCTTGCCGAGATTCTCGCCGCCATGAAATTCCAGCTCGACGAGGCCAGGGCGGAGGTGCGGGTGGAGACGTTGCCCGGCTGCCTTGGGGACAGCGCTCAAACCAGCCAGGTGTTTACCAACCTGATCGACAACGCCCTGAAATATCGCAGCGCCAGCCGTCCGCTCCGCATTGTCGTAAGCGGACGAACGGAACGCGGCCAGTCAATGTATAGTATAGCCGACAATGGCATCGGTATCGCACCCGAACACCAGCCCAAGGTGTTCGATATTTTTCACCGGTTGAATCCCGAGAGCACGACCGGCGAAGGTCTGGGACTGACCATTGCGCAGCGCGTGCTCGAACGGCAGCGCGGACGGATTTGGGTTGTTAGTCAGGCGGAAGTGGGTTCGACTTTCCACGTTTCATTGCCGGCGGATTAAACCTCCGGCTCCACGCATGAACAACTCTCCCACGATACTCATCGTCGACGACGATGAGGGCCACGCCATTCTCATCCGGGAAAATCTCGAGATGGCGGGTCTCAAAAATCCCACCCGGCACTTCCGCGACGGTCAGGCGATCTTGGATTTCTTTTTCGACCGCGACGGCAAGGTGATTCGCGGCCAGGAAGGAACCTTCCTCATCCTCCTCGACATCCGGATGCCCAAAGTCGATGGCATCGAGGTGCTGCGCCGGCTGAAGGCCGATCCGATCTTGCACCGGCTTCCGGTCATCATGCTCACCACCACAGACGACACTCGCGAGGTCGAGCGATGCCATGAACTCGGGTGCAACGTCTACATTCAGAAACCGGTCGATTATGATAAATTTGCCGAAGCCATCCGGCGACTCGGCTTGTTTGTCATGCTGTTGCTGGTTCCGCCGGTCAGCGCTCAGTAGCTTCATCGCCATTGGCTCCGACCGACCAACGCTCCCGAATCCTGGTCGTCGACGACGACGAAGGCCTGCTTTTGTTGATGGCCGGCGTACTGCGTGAGGACGGTTATGCGGTGGAGACGGCGGATTCCGGCCGGGCCGCCTTTCAATGGCTCGGAACACATACTCCGCCCGACCTCATGTTGCTCGACCTGAAGATGAGGGACCTCGATGGCCCCAGCCTGCTGGGAAAACTCCAGAGCGGCACCACCCGCGTCCCCTTCGTCGTCGTGACCGGTCAGGGCAACGAGAAGGCCGCGGTTGAGGTGATGAAGCGCGGCGCGCTGGACTACGTGATGAAAGATACCGGCTTGCTCGACCTGCTTCCGACCATTGTGAAACGAGTGCTCGGCGGACTGGCGCAGGAGAAAGCATTGGTCGCTGCACAGGCGGAGCACAGGCGATTGGAAGGGGAAATTCTCGCCGCGAGCGAGCGCGAGCGCCACAGCATCGGCGCAGATCTTCACGATGGCCTCGGTCAGCTCCTGACCGCAGTGGAACTGTCTTGTTCGATGATGAAGGCCGACACCGTTAAATCGCACCCGGCTCTCGCCCGTCGCCTCGACCAAATGGGAGGAATGCTGCGCGAGGCCGTGGCCCAAACACGATATCTCGCCCGCGGCCTTGTGCCGGTCGGCGGAGACCCGGACGCGCTGCAAATCGGACTCGCGGAACTTGCCAGCCGCACCAATGGCCTCGGCAAGATCACCTGCGAATTCGACTGCCCCGAGCCGGTGCTCCTAAATGACCCGACCGTGGCCGGTCATCTTTATCGGATCGCGCAAGAAGCCGTCAACAATGCCCTCAAGCATGCCTGCGCCCCTCGGGTGAACATCCGGCTTGGCAAGGACGAGGGCCGTCTGCGTCTCGAGATCTGCGACAACGGCGTGGGCCTGCCCAAGGATTTAACTGCAGCAGGCGTCGGCCTGGGCGTGATGCGCCATCGCGCGAGCGTCATCGGCGCAGAATTGACTGTGAGAACACTGAGCCCAGGCGGTGCCACGATTACCTGTCTGTTACCGCTGAAAGCATGAACACAAAAAAGGGAAAGTCTTCGACCCCTCGTGCGACCATGGCGCCCTCGGCATCGTCCGCATCTCCGATGCGTCGGCAGGTTCTCGTGATCGACGATCATCCGTTTATGCGCGCCGGTCTTACCCAGATGATCGACCGCCAGCCCGACATGCAGATATGCGGTGAGGCCGGAAACCCCGCCGAAGCCATGAAAGTCTTGGAGCGCTGCCGGCCCGATCTCGTGCTCTCCGACATCACCATGCCCGGCCGGAGCGGATTGGAGTTCATCAAGGATCTCACGACGACGGTTGAAGGCGTGCCCATTCTGGTCGTTTCCATGCATGACGAGACCATCTATGCCGAGCGTGCGCTCCGGGCCGGAGCGCGCGGCTACATCATGAAAGAAGCCGGTGGTGAAAACCTCCTTGCTGCCATCCGCCAGATTTTGCGCGGTGAAATCTACGTGAGCCCACGCATGTCAGCACAGCTCCTGGAAAAAGTTTCGGCCCGGCGTCCGCGCAATTCTCGGTCTCCGATAGAAAAATTGAGTGATCGAGAGTTTGAAGTCTTCCAACTGATCGGCCAGGGCAAAAGCACACGCGACATCGCCGCGCAACTGCACCTCAGCTCGAAAACGGTCGACGTGCACCGCAGCCATATCAAGGAGAAGCTTGATCTGAAAGATGCGACGGATTTGGTGCGACATGCCGTCCGTTGGTGGGAAACCCAAGGGGCTCAGATTGTTTGAAACCAGAATGGTCGGGTCGGCGCAGGGTGAAGCGATCGATCATCAGGCTGCACTACAGCGACTTAAGCATATCGGCAGGGCGACTATTTTTGTTTTATCCACTCGCCATAATGTGCCGTTGATAAAGGGCTAACGTGGATTCCGCGCCTCAAGCCCCCTCTAACGACAGCTCTGCCCAAGTGCGGGTGGAATTATTGCGTCAAGGTTTTGCCGACCTGCCCAGCGGTTTGATCGCCACGTTTTTGGTTTCGACCGGCCTCGGTGGGATGGTGGCATACACGCAAAGATCCAGCCACGCTTTGCTCTGGCTGGCGGCAATGATCACTTTGGTTGTCGTCCGGCTGATCGGCCTCCGGCGCTACCGGGCCGAAGCCCTCAACGATACCACACCTTATTGGGAACGCTGGTTTGCCCTCGGGTCGGGTTTATCGGGTTTGATCTGGGGCTACGCGGGCTGGGCTTTCTATCCCGCTATGAGCGAGTCGGAACGCTCGCTGTTGATTTTCACCCTGGCAGGCCTGACGGCCGGCGCCACCCGTTCGCTCGCCCCCGTCCTGGCCGGTTGCTGGGGATTTCAACTGCCCATTTTGCTGCCGCTCATCCTGCGTTTCTTTCAAAGTCACGAGTTGATGCAAACGGTAATGGGCGTCCTCTCCCTCATTTTCATCGTGTTCATGATGGCCATGGCCCGCAGCTATCATCTCTCCCTGGCCAGCTCCCTGCACCTGGGCTTTGCGCACGCCGCCCTCGTGAGCGAATTGCAGGACAAGAAACTGATCGCGGAAAATCTCAACCGCGGTCTGACCGAGGAAATTTCCCACCGCAAGAAAGCCGAGATCGAACTGCGCTCCGCCATGGCCAGGGCCGAAGCCGCCAATGTGGCCAAGAGCGAGTTCCTCGCCACCATGAGCCATGAACTGCGCACGCCCATGAACGGAATTCTAGGCATGATCGAGCTGCTGAAAAACACGCCGCTCGATCACGGCCAGCGTGAACAGTTGGATACGGCGGCCCAATCCGCCGACGCCCTCCTGCGCGTGCTCAACGACATTCTTGATCTTTCCAAGATTAATTCCGGCTCGCTCAACTTTGAATCGATTCCCATGCATCCCGCCGCCATCGCGGAGGAGGTCGCCTCGCGGCTGCGTCCGCAGGCAACCAAGAAAGGCCTGAACTTTATTTTGCATGTGGATGCCGGCAGCCGACGCCGGGTGCGGGGTGATCCGACGCGCTTTCGCCAGGTGTTGCTCAACCTAGCCGGCAATGCCGTCAAGTTCACGGAACGCGGCGCTGTGGAATTGAAACTCGCCGGCACCGTTGAGACCGACCATCATCTCAACCTGATGGTGGAGGTGCGTGACACCGGCATCGGCATGGACCGCGAGGCGCTGGGCCGCCTGTTTGAAGCCTTCACCCAGGCCGACGGCTCGATGAGCCGGCGCTATGGCGGCACCGGTCTGGGCCTCGCCATTTCCCAAAAATTGGTGCAACGCATGGGTGGCGAAATCACCGCCGAAAGCTCCGTCGGGGTGGGATCGGTTTTTCGATTCAATTTCACCCTCGCTCTGGAAGTGGAGCAACCGGTGGCGCCAGTCCGCCCGGTTGTCTTCGATCCACCGTTGATCTCCGGCCGCATTTTGGTCGTGGAAGACGATCCCGTGAACCAGAAGGTGATCACCATGATGCTCAAACGACTCGGCGTGGAATGCACCGTGGTCGGCGACGGTTTTGCCGGACTTGCCGCCCTGACCGAAAAGGAATGGGATTTTGTCTTCATGGATTGCCAGTTGCCCGGCATCGATGGGTTTGAAACCACCAGGCGCGCCCGCACCGCACTGGCGGGCCGGCACCTGCCCATCGTCGCCCTGACCGCCAACGTCGGGCCGGAAGATCGCGCGGCCTGTCTCGCGGCGGGTATGGACGATTTTCTGCCCAAGCCGGTGCGGGTGGAAAACATCCGCTCCTGCCTGCTCCGCTGGCTGCCGCCAAGCGCCGGAGCAAGTTCGCCCGGCATGACCAAAATACCCGAATTGTCCGACCAGAATTAGAGACGGATGAATCTTCCGTCTGTGTTTGCATAAAAAATCTCCACACCGGCCATTAGCGGACAAAGTTTCTTCCACCGAACCCAAGGCATTCCTGCCTTTGCGCTGGACGAGCTTCATCGGGGCCATCAAAACCTTTGGTTCGTGGCCATATCCTCGAAACACGATGCCAAAACGGTCGAACAGGCCCTGGGTACTGTCGTTGCCGCAATTATCCGCCAGCACCATCAGACCGCCCGCCTCCTTTTGCTCGGCATCGCCAATGGCGGCATCGTCCTCACCAACCGTCTCGCCCAGCGTCTCCGCTCCGAAGGCCTCGTCTGCGGCACCGGCACCATCGACATTTCTTTTCACCGCGACGACATCGGCCGGCAGCCCATCCCCAAGGAATTTTCGCCCACCATCATCCCACACGATGTGAATGGTGCAGCCGTCATCCTCGTCGACGACGTCGTGTACTCCGGCCGCACCGTCAAAGCCGCTCTCGATGAACTTTTCGACCACGGCCGTCCTGACACGGTGGAACTCGCCGTGCTGGTTGACCGGGGTGGACGCCGCCTCCCCCTCGCGCCCGACTACTGCGGTCTGAAGATCCAGGCCAACGATACGCAAAAAGTCCGTGTGTTCCTTGATCGCACCCAATCGGCCAAAGACCATATCCTTGTCGACTCGTCACCGGTCAAACGCTCCACCGCCTGATTTCAACCCATCCCCACATCGTGCCCTGGCATAGAAAACACTTCCTCACCATCGAAGAGCTCAATCAAGGCGAGATTGAGCAGGTCCTCGCCACCACCGGGGCCTTCCGCCGCATTCTCGATCGCAAGGTCAAGAAAGTCCCTGCCCTCCGCGGCAAAACCGTGGTCAATCTCTTCCTCGAACCCAGCACGCGCACGCGCATCTCCTTCGAGATGGCCGCGAAATTCCTCAGCGCCGACGTCATTTCCTTCGACGCCGCCTCCTCCAGCACGACCAAGGGCGAGACCCTCCGCGACACCGCGCAAAATATCCAGGCGCTCAACGCCGACATGATCGTGCTGCGTCACGCCGCCAGTGGCTCGCCACTCTACCTTAGCCGGCTGCTCCACATCCCCGTCATCAACGCCGGTGATGGCGCCCACGAGCATCCCACCCAAGCGCTGCTCGACGTGTTCACCATGCGGGAGAAATTGGGCAGCGTGAAAGGCCGAAAAATCGTCATTCTAGGCGACATCCTCTTCAGCCGCGTCGCCCGCTCCAACATCCACACTCTCACCAAGCTCGGCGCCGATGTGACCATCGTCGGACCGGCCACCCTGGTGCCCCGCTGGTTCGAATCGCTCAACGTCAAGGTCTCGCACAATCTCCGCACGGCCCTGGCGGATGCCGATGTCGTCATGCTTCTGCGCATCCAGCATGAACGCCAAGCGGCCGGTCATTTTCCTTCTGTCGGCGAATACACCAGCATGTTCGGCCTCAACCAGGCCCGCGCCGCTTGGATCAAACCTGACGCACTCATCATGCATCCCGGCCCGATCAACCGCGGCGTGGAAATTGACAGCGCCCTTGCCGATTCCCCCCGCAGCGTCATCCTCGAGCAGGTTACCAACGGCATCGCCGTCCGCATGGCCGTGCTCTATCTCTGCGCCGGCGGACAGCCTGAGCATGTCACGGCTCCGGTGGAATAAATCTCAAACTTCCAATCCTCCAAAAGCCAAAGAAATCCCGCCTTCTTAAAATGTCGCAACGCGATTTAACATTTCCGAGTCTTAGTTTGGCGTTTGGCATTTGGCATTTGGCATTCTCTTCATGAATCTTCTCTGGATAAAAAACGGCCGCGTCATCGATCCGGCGGCCAAACGCGATGGCCCGGGCGATGTCTTCATCGCCGACGGCAAATTCGTCGGGAGTTTCTCCTCCGCCCAAAAGAAAAAGGCCCGCAAACTCGACGCCACGCGACTCGTCGTCTGCCCCGGTCTGGTCGATATTCATGTCCATTTCCGCGAGCCCGGCCAGACCAACAAGGAAAACATCCTCACCGGCTCGCACGCCGCCGCCGCCGGCGGTTTCACCACGGTCGTGTGCATGCCCAACACCGTGCCGCCCGCCGACAACGCCGGCACGATCCAGTTGATCAACGCCGCCGCGGCCAAGTCCCCCATCCGGGTCTATCCGACCGGTTGCATCACCGTCGGCATGAAGGGCCAGCAACTCGCTCCGCACGGTTCGCTGAAAAACGCCGGCGTGGTCGCGCTGACAGATGATGGTCTTTGCATCCAGTCCAACGAGCTCATGCATCGCGCGGTCGAGTACGCGAAGATGTTTGATCTCCCCGTCCTCGACCATTGCCAGGACGATTCCATGACCGAGAAAGCCGTCATGAACGAGGGCATCGTCTCCACGCGCCTCGGCCTGCGCGGCTGGCCGCACGCAGCAGAGGACATCATCGTCGCCCGCAACATCATCATCTCCCAATATTCCGGCGCGCACATTCACATGCAGCACATCAGTTCGGCCCACTCGGTGGAACTCATGCGCCGCGCCAAGAAGGACGGCATCCCCGTCACCGCCGAGGCCACCCCGCACCACATCGCTCTCACGGAGGAGTCGCTCGGCACCTACGACACCCATTTCAAGATGAACCCGCCACTCCGCACCGAGAAGGACCGGCAAGCCATCATTGCCGGCCTGCGCGACGGCACGCTCGACTGCATCGGCACCGACCACGCTCCGCACACCCCTGACGATAAAGACCGCGAGTTCGACTACGCCCCCAATGGCATCCTTGGCCTCGAAACCGCCCTGCCCGTCTGCCTCGATGTGCTCGTACGGCAGAATAAATTCAAACTTCCGTTCCTGATCGACCTGATGACCCGTCGGGCCGCCGAAGTGCTGAAGCTTCCCGCCGGCACGCTCGCGCCCGACGCCAACGCCGACGTCTGCCTCTTTGATCCCGAGGAGACCTGGACCTACGAAGCCGCCAAAGGATTTTCCAAGTCCCGGAATTCGCCCTGGTCCGGTCAGATCATGACCTGCCGGGTGAAGACCACGATTGTCGGCGGCAAGATCGTGTACACGAATGGAAAGATTATCTGAATTGAAGCGGCGAGATTGTGTCGGACTTGGCCAAAGTCGCCCCCTAAAACCATGCAGGCGGCCCGAGGTCATCGGCACCGCCTGCTGGAACACACATTAAAACACACCTACTGGCACTGGTCCTTATTTCGGCACATCGACGGAAAGGTTTAATTTTTCCAGCGTGACTCCCATCTGGCGGTCGTATTCCGCCAACGCCTTCTGGTAATCATTCACTGCGGCGTCAGCGGAGATCTCCAACCCGCTTAAAATCTCCTGCTCTTGGAGGACATAGAACGTGCTGCCATTGCCGGTGCGGAGACGCTTGATTTCGGCCTCCAGGGTGCGCTGGCCGAGTTCGCGCGCCGTCCGGGTGGCTTCAACCCGTTGGTGGGCCGTCTCAATCTGGCTGGCCGTACTTCCGATGCGAATGACTATCTCCTGCTCCAGGCCCTGCAGATCGGTTTCGGCCTGCTGCAACTGGAGCCGCGCGATCCGGGAGCGGGCACGTTCCGCCATGGACGTCAGCGGAACCGTGACCTGCACACCATAATTGTATGCATGGTAATCATAGTCGCGCACCATTTGGCGGGAAACACTGCTGCTGGTATCGTAACCGTTGTAACCATAGCTGCCGACCAGATCGACCCGCGGCAGAAGCTGGTTCCGCTGGTAGCGGTGGTTGATGTCGTTGCGTTTCACCGCGAGAATGGCCTGCTGGTAATCGGGGCGTTTCTTGAGCGCCTCGAGAAAATCCTGGGCGGGATTGACCAAGGTGACAGGCAGGATCGATGGCGGCTCGATCTCTATCTGCCAGTCCAGAAGCCGAGCGGTGCGGTCATCGCTGATCAGTGCCTTAAGCGCATATTGACTGTCGCGAATACTTTGCCGGGCCTGCAAAATGCCATCTTCCCGGCTCGCCAGCCGGGCGCGCGCCGAGGTGACGTCAAATTCCGACATGGAGCCAACCTCGAAGCGTTTCGTATTCTCTTTTACCAATTGGTCAGCAAGATCACGCGACTCAAGGGCACTGCGCAACCGGGCCTGGGCAAAAGCGAGATCGTAGTACGCAAAAATGACGCTGGTCACATTATCAATCACCGCCTGTCGGAACTGCCACACCGAGATCTGCCGCCCCGTCATCGCAATCCGGATCTGAGCGGTGGTGGCATTGAACCCGAAATCACGCAGCAACGGCTGACGACCCGAGATGCCGGCGAACGACGCAAAATTGTCGATCGGCAGCGTGACACTGTCCCGGGCGTTGGCGGAGTTGGCGCTGACGGAATAATTCATGCCCCAGGGCAGCAGACCGCCCAAGCCCAACGAGTAAGTTTGGTCGCTTGATTTACTCGCCGCCGGTCGCACTCCTGTAATCGGATTGATCAACTGCGGGTTCTCGCTGTCGCTGTAGCCGTAGGAACCCGTGAGCTTGGGATCGAAAATGCCGAGCTGTTCGGCAACCTGCGCCTTAGCGATCGAGACATCAAACGAACTGCGCTTGATCGAATAATTTTTCGCCAGTGCCCGCTGAATCGCATCCGCCAAGGTGAGCTTTTCCACCCGGTGCATAACCTTGGCGGGTTCGTTGGACGGCGTTTGCGCCACTACAGCAGCGCCAAAGCAGAGAGCAAAAAAGAGCGCGAACCGGCGCCGGATAATGAGTGAGAAAATCATGCCTGAGCGCATTGTTTTGCAATCACCGTGCCATGACCACGAACTATTTTTAACCGCGCTGCATCAATATTTAGCAACAACCATGTGCGATAGTATCGCTCGCCTATTCGCTCGGCCCCGGGATTGATCCTTCCCGAAAATGGGAAGAGTCAACGAACCGCACCCGCTCATCATTGCCGGCAAAACCCGCAACGATTCCCTCATGCCAAGGTTCACCGGCCCTGTTCCGCATGCCTTGAATTCCTGGCCGTAATGGGACAAAACCACGCGCATGACGACCGGGTCGGCCGCGAATACTTTTACCGCTCGTCCAATCGCAAGGCTTCGCACTTGTCGCGATCGCGCCTTGCCACACGAAACTCGCTCCGGCTTACCTCTTCAGCGTCGCGCAGAAGCGGGCGAGGCGTTCGACGCCTTTCCTGATGATCTCGTCGCTCGTGGCGTAGCTGAGGCGGAGATAGCCATCGGCCCCGAAGGCGGAACCGGGGACTGCCGCGACCTTTTCCTTTTCGAGCAACCGGGCACAAAAATCCACGTCCTTCAGGCCGAAGCTGGAGATGTTCGGGAAAAGATAAAATGCGCCTTGGGCGAGCAGGCAGGTGACGCCGGGGATCTTGTTCAGCTCGGCGTGCAGGAATTTGCGGCGGCGGTCGAAAGCGGTCTTCATCTCGGTGAGCGCGGCGACGGCCTTGTCCTTTTCCTTGAGCGCCGCGAGTGCGCCGTACTGGGCAAAGGTGGTCGCGTTGGACGACATCTGGCTCTGCAGTTCGGCGCAGGCCTTCGCAATCGGCATCGGCGCCACAAGCGTGCCAAGGCGCCAGCCGGTCATCGAGTAGGTTTTTGAGAAACCAGCGACAGTGATCGTGCGTTTTTCCACTTCGGCGCCGAGCATTGCGAAATTCACCGGCTGGCGGCCGTCATAAATCAGGTGCTCGTACATCTCGTCGGAGAGCACATAGAGATTGTGCTTCACGCAAACCTCGGCGAGCGCTGCGAGTTCGACGCGGGTGTAGGCGGCGCCACTGGGATTGGATGGACTGCAGAGAATGAGCAGCTTCGTCTTCGGTGTGATGGCGGCCCCGAGTTGCGCAGGCGTGAGTTTAAAACCGGCCTTGTCGTCGCAGAGAACGAATTTCGGCGTGGCACCGGCGAGCTTCACCATCTCGGGATAGCTGACCCAGTACGGCGCGGGAATGATCGCTTCGTCGCCGGGATTGCAGACGGCGAGAATGCCGAGATAGCAGGAGAATTTTCCGCCCGGGGAAACCACGACCTGCGCGGGCGTGAGCTTGTAGCCATATTCGGTGGCGTAGCGCTCGACCACGGCGGCGCGCAGCGGTTCGATGCCGGGCGTGGGCGCGTACTTGGTTTTGCCGGCCTTCAGGGCGGCGATGGCGGCTTCCTTGATGAATTCAGGCGTGTCGAAGTCCGGTTCGCCGGCGGCAAAACTGCAGACATCCTCGCCGGCGGCCAGCATGGCCTTGGCCTTCGCATCGATGGCAAGCGTCGGCGACGGCGAGACGTTACGGGCCCAAACGGAGAGCGAATGTGGTGCGTTCATAGGATCAGGAACCAAAATGCCTGCGGTCACCGAAGGCAAGTCAGCCCTTGCGCTTCTTCGTCATAAGCCGCGTGGCCGGTTTCGGTCGGCGGCCCGACCTGGGCGCTGCGGTCTTGCTCTTCGCCGGCCTTGTGGCGGACACCTTCGAGGCCTTTTCCATCATGGGAATTTTCAACCGCCCGGCGCTCCCGGCCTCTAGTTCGGGCAGATAAGCCTCCACGGCCGTCCGCACGAGCTGGCCCACGCTGGTGTGTTTCATGCGGGCCGTTTTCTTCAGGGTGCGCCGCAAATCCGCCGGCAACCGCACAGAAATCATCACCTGGGCCGTGCGTACGATCACCATGTGCGTGAAATCGTATCGTTCCAGCGCGGTGCGAATAATCGCGCTGACCGATTTCGCCTTCTTCTCGCGCACAGGTTCGGTGAGGCGGTCGAGGAATTCCACTTCCAATTGAACCGCCATCGGGCCGATTTTGGCTGCCTTGGTGGGATGCGGCATAAATCAAAAACGCTCGGGCTTGGTCCCCTCGGGCAAAGCGACCGGTACGCCCAGCGACTCGGGGACGAAGATCGAGTCAGCCAAAGTGAGGTTCAACGCCGCAGCGGTGAATTCAATCCTGGTTTTGTCCTTGGTCGCGCGGTTGCGGAGATCGATCGATCTGGGCAGCCACTGCTCCCCTATTTTCTTCAGATCGAGCACCGTGATGGACTTGATTTGTCCACCCTTGGCATCGAGGACCTCCGCCTGCACCAAGGCATGAAACTGCGTGTCAAGCGCGACCCGCACCGCGCCGAGATCGGGCCGGACGGCAGCCAGATCGGCCGGTGGATAAAGGAGGAAACTGTATGCGGGCCGGCTGCGGATTTTGGCCACACCTTCAAATATAAAATCTTCCCAATAGAGAAAGGGCATCTGCAAATCAAAGGGCGTGAGATCGGTGCCGCCGATCGGCGTGAGCGATTCCGCAGCGGTCAAGGCGCGCGGAGCCGGCTGGTTTTTCAATGAGACCCAACTCGCCGGCTGCGGACCGCTTTGGATGAGCCAGTTCGCGGGAGCATCAAGATCGTCCAAGCTCAGACGCGTCAAAAGTCCCTGCCCGTTGCGCTGGCCAAAAATCTGCCCATGCACGTTCCGTTCGGCTCCCTTGTGAGGCATGACACGAAGCGTGAGCTCCAGCCAGTAACTCCCGGCAACCCCCGCCGCGCGAAATTCCTCCAAGGCCCTGCGGCCTTCGGTCTGGTCAGCCTGATCGCCTGCCACATAAACGGGAGCAGGGCGCTTCACCACGGGAGTTTGGGCCGGCAGATGAGCCGCCGGCAACAGGACGCTGCCGACCACGGTTAAAAACAAAGCCCGGCGAATGGCCGGGCTTGGGAAACTATTACTTAGCCGGCGCACTCGGAGGTGGCGTCAGAGGCTGGGCAGTGGCGGGCTGCGCGGCCGGAGCAGGTGCCGGCAGCGCCGGAGCCGCGATGGTCGGCAGTTTGGCATCGACCGTGGCCTGATGTTTGGACTCGTAAATATGCCCCAGATAGAGCCCAAAGCTCAGTAGGAAAAATGCGATGGCGGCCTTGATCGTGGCGCTGCTCAGCACATTGCCCGCCTCGGCGCCGAACGCCGACTCCATGCCGCCGCCGCCCATAGCGGCCACCCCGGCGTCAGACTTGGCTTTCTGCATAAGAACCAGCAGGACCAGAAAGACGGAGACAACGACAAGGATGAACGTGAAAATATTGATGAAGACGTGAAGCATAAAGGTTCAGACGCAAGGTGTTCAGCTTGGCTTTGTCAACCAAAGTTCTGAGCAGGTGGCGGGCTGTTTTGAATCCGTATTGGAAGAGGAGTTTGGGTTCCTACGGCATTTCGCAAAGACACCACGGACCTTGCCCAGGCAGGTGAGAATAATTCTGATTGTGTAAGATTTACCTGAGCAGTGTCGGGATTATTTGCATTTTTTAATGGGAAATTCTCGTGCAAATATGGCCGTGAATTCCGTAACATACCTGTAATCAATATGAAATCATGTCGATTCATGGAGTGGCGCGTCATTTGCTTATTGTTCTAAACATCCAATTTCAGTTCACCGATACAAACACTCACTAATTATATGAAAAAGCTGTTCGCTACTTTGCTCTTCGTCGCACTTGGTTTGGTTTGCCAAACTCATGCGACTACCTGGTCTTTTGGTTACAGCGGCGCGGGGGTTTCGGCATCGGGCACATTGACGACTGGTGCATTCAACGCGTCATACAACGGATATCAGATCACCGGTATCACGGGATTTCGAAATGGCGTGGCCATTGATGGTCTGGTGCCCAACCTGAATTTTCCCGGCTCCACCAATACAGCGGCTGGTCCGGCCGGCTGGTACATCACCTATGACAATCTCCTTACCGCAGGCCTTGGCTTTGACTTTTCAGGTCTGTATTATGCTTCCGGTGGCGTTGACTACAACGTGTACTTGACCGGCGGCACTTACTACGAGCTGACTTTGGCCCAAGTAAATGCCCATGGTGGCGGCTCGCTTGGAACAGTCTTGGATCACGTCAGCGTTCCCGAAAACGCTTCGACCATCGTCATGCTCGGCGGGGTGCTCCTCGGGCTCGCCGCTCTTCGCCGCCGGTTCGTGAGCTAACAGCGTTCCGCCATTTCTTTCGGCACAGCCTCGCCCCCCATCGGCGAGGCTTTTTGTTGCCCGCAGAATCGCGCTCATTGGCGACCTGATATCATGGACAGTCTGCCTTGGGTCTTTTCTCAGGGCCACCAAGCAATTCGTGCTTGGTATGAGACCGCGCAAATCTGAACCATGGGTCAGACAAAGCGCGAATTCATCCTGCGGGCTGATCTGAGCTTTGGTTTTGCCGGCGGTCGTAAAACAGCCGCACCTCTGCCTTGCGGGTGTGCAGCAGTTCGGTGGCACGCTTCAGGGCGCGCTTGGTGCTGAGCGTGGGATTGGCCTCGGCCTGAAAAATATTCTCCGGCCCGATCTTCTCGTAGAGCCCGCTGTTGCGCAGCACGCGTCCCACCATCTCGCTCATGCCGCTGATCACCAGATAACGGTCGGTCTCCCGGAGATAGTCGTGCAGGTTTTCCAAGGCGAGGACCGTGGAGGCGTCCAGATGCCGGGCGTTTTTCATGCGCAGGATGAAGATCTTGATATTCTGGTCCTCGGCCTGACGGCGCACCTGTTCCTGAAAGAGATCGGCCGCACCAAAGTAGAGATCCCCTTCCACATGGATGATGGAAATATTCGGGTTGGTCCTGTGCTCCGGCTTGCCGAGTTCGGTCAGAATGCCGCGCTGGTTGAAGGTGTATTCCACCAGCAATGGCGTGCTGCTTTTTTGGAGGAACACCGCCAGCGAGACCCCGATGCCCACATAGATGGCGGTGTCGAGTTTCAGGAAAAGCGCCGAGACGAGCGTGATCGCAAAAACCATCGCATCGGACCGCGTGGACCGGCAGCACACGCGGATCTCGTGCCAGTTGAGCATCCTGAAACCAACCCGGATCAGATGCGCCGCGAGTGCCGCCACCGGAATGTAATTGAAGATCGGGGTGATGAACAGCAGCACCGCCAGCACCACCACGCTGCTGAGCATCGACGACAACTGGGTGGCCGCGCCGCTCTGGTAATTCACCGCCGACCGGGCGAAGGAGGAGGAGCCGGGCACGCCGTTGAAAAGCGCGCAGGCAATGTTCGCCGCCCCCATGCCGACCAATTCCTGGTTCGGCTCGATTTTCTGACCGCTCTTGGCCGCCAGCGCTTTCGTGATCGCCGTGGCCTCAAGCATGCCGATGAGCGCGATCGCCACCGCGGTCTTGAACAATTCCTGAAAGGCCTCGAACTTTTCCTCGCTCCAATGAAAACCGGCCCAACTGGGCAGCAAGGCGGTCAGCGCCCCTTCGTCGCGCACCAGACGCAAAGGGATGTGGGGAAAATAATGCGCCAGCACCCGCGCGAGCACACCCAGGAGGGCAAGACCGATGAGTGCCTCCGGCCACTTCGGGCGCCAGCGTCGCAGCATCCAAAAGATCAGCAGCGTCAACGCCCCCGCCCCCAACCCAAGCAGGGAGATCCGCCCCTCGACCAGATGCATCACGGCCGACCAAAGGCTGATGGCGAACCCGGTATTCGGCGGTGGTTCACACCCGCACAGATTGTGCAGTTGGCTCGCGATCAGCAGCAAACCGATGCCCGTGCTGTAGGCGACCACGACCGCGCGTGAAATAAACTTCGTGACCTCGCCAAAATTCAACAGCCCGGCGACGAGCTGGATGGCGCCGATCAGCAGCGCCAGCAACACCGCCAGTTGCAGCGGCGGAAAACCCAGCGACACATAGGAAACCATCGTGATCGCCGTGATCAGGCTGATCGAGCTGGTCGGCCCGAACACATGGTGGCGGGAGCTGAAAAAAAGCGACCCGATGAATCCGCCGATGATCACCGATACGATGACCGGCTGCGGCGGCAGCTTGAGGATCAGCGCAAAGCCGACGGCCTGCGGGATGGAAACCAGGGTCAGCGTCGCCCCTGCAATGAGATCGGCGCGGAATTTCTGCGTGTTGTAGTTTTTCAGCTCCGCAAGAAAAGGCAGGCGGAGCCGTAGCATTTTTGCACCCATCGCCTGCGCGTCGGCCAGGGTCTCGCGCACAACGTCCGGTGATTCCATGAGCGGAAAGCGCGCGCTCAGAGCTTCACGCCCATTTTTTCCAACACACGTTCCAGATCTTCGTTGCCCTGATATTCGACGATGATACGGCCGCGCTTGGGCGAATGCCGCAGCGTCACGCGGGCACCCAGGTGGGAAATCAGGCGTTTCTCGATGTCGGAGAGTGCGGTGGCTTCGGTCGCAGGCATGCGCCGCTTCTTCCCCGGGCCGGCGGCACCGCGCTTATGCTGCACGAGATCCTCAAGCGCACGCACACTCAGGCCATCCTCGATGCAGCGACGCGCGAGCAGCAGCCGGTCGGGCGAACCTTCGACCCCGAGCAACACCTTGGCGTGTCCGGTGCTGAGCAGGCCCTTGCCGAGATAACCCTGGATGTCCGCCTCCAAGCCGAGGAGGCGGAGCGAATTCGCGACGGTGGCCCGGCCTTTGCCGACGCGCTGGGCGGCGGCTTCCTGAGTCAGATCGAAGTCCCGGATGAGACTGGCATAACCGTGAGCCTCCTCGATCGGGCTGAGATCGGCGCGCTGCAAATTTTCAATCATCGCCAGCGTGGCGGACGAGGCGTTCGTGGAGTTCATGACCCGCGCCGGAATCGTTTTGATCTTGAGCTGTTGAAACGCGCGCCAACGGCGTTCGCCCGCGATGAGCTGGAATTTTTCGCCCTCGGCCCGCACGACGATCGGTTGCAGGAGTCCTTCGGCGCGGATGCTCTCGACCAGTTCATTCAGCGCCTCGGGGTCGAATTCCTTGCGCGGCTGATAGGGATTCGGCTCGACCAGATGCATCGGGATTTCCCGATAGCCAGGCAAGCCGTCGGGCGCTTCCTTGGTTGGCGCGTGAGCTGCCGCCGGAGCGGCGGCCGCTGGCGGCTTCGCCGGTGTACCGCTGGAAATGAGGGAGCCGAGACCGCGGCCGAGACGGGTTTTGCTGGGGGCCATGATTATTTGCCTTGGGGAATGAAGAGGGTTTGACCGACCCTGATGCGGGACGGATCGGAAATTTTGTTGGCGTTGATGATGTCCTGCTGCTTCGCGTTGTTCTTTTTTGCGATGATAGCGAGGGAATCGCCGCTCTGCACCGTATAATTGATGCCTTCCTTGGGAAAGTCCTCGGAGAAGTTGGTTTGAATGACCGGGCGCGTCGCCTGGTTCTTCGCCACGGCATCGATCGCCGCCTGGGTCTGCTTGCCGAGTTTCACCAGTTGGGCGCTGACCTGGCTCAGCGTCTCGTTCTTTTGCTCGGCCAGACTGGCACGGATGGAATGGTTAAGATCCGCGATGGCGCGGTTCATCTGTTCCAAAGTGACGTAACTTTGGCCAGCCTTGGCTTGGAGCGCGGCGTTGTCGCGGTTCAGTTGCTCGACCGTCAGGGCCAGTTCGCCCACACGCTGCTGCAGCAATTGCAGATCGGCGCGCAGACTCTGCAATTCATAGGCGGTGCCACCCTGCTGGGCATGGGCGACGGCCGAAAATCCCATCATCCCGATCAATATCCAGATTCGCATGAGGCGAGCTTGGGAAAAAGCCGGCCAAAAACAAGCGAAAGCCCGAGCAAGTTTTTCAAGGGGCGGACGGCACGGCTTCCCGGCACGCACGGGGCTGGCCGGAAAATTCAATCCCGGACGCGGGTGTGATGTCCGAGATATTTGGTGAGGATCTCTTTGAGCTGATCCGTGCGGAGCGGTTTGGAAATGTACTCATCCATGCCCGCGGAGATACAAAGCTCGCGGTCTCCGGTCATGGCGTTGGCCGTCATGGCGACGATGGGAATGTCGTGGGCAAAACCCTCCTCCCGGGCAAGCTGGGCTTTGCGAATTATCCGGGTGGCTTCCAGCCCGTCCATCACGGGCATTTGGACGTCCATCAGGACAAGCCGGTAGGGATGGCGACGGAGGGCGGCAATCGCTTCCTGACCATTGTTCGCCAAATCGGCGGCATAGCCCAGATTCTGCAAAAATTTCAACGCCACTTTCTGATTCACCAAATTATCCTCAACGACCAACACCAGGTGGTCGTCAGCCGCGGCCTTTGGTTTCGCTGCGGCATTGTCCGCAAGGCCGGGGAACATGGCCGTTTCCGCCGACGGCTCCGAAGTCGGCGCCTCGCTGACGCCCAGCGCACGGAGGATCAATGCGCGCAGACGGGCCGCCGGAATCGGTTTGCGTTCCGCCGCCGTGATCCCGTGGGCGGCCAGTTGTTCGGCGGTCAACCGTTCCCGATTGGAACTGAGCAGCGCGAGGACCGGCCGGCCCAGCGCCGGCTCGGCGTTGATCACGCGAGCCAGGTCGAGTCCGTCGACTTCCGGCAGGTGTTGATCCAGCACGACCAGTTCGTAGGGTTTGCCCGCCGCCGCCGCGCGGGTAAGCGCCTCGATGGCGGCAGCGGCCCCGTCGACGCTTTCCGCCACGGTTTTCCAGCGATTCAGCAGACCATGAAAATATTTCCGGTTGGTGGCACTGTCATCCACGACCAGAATGCGCCGGTTTTCCAACGAACTGGCGGGATCAATCGGTGTCGGCATGGCTTCCGGCTGGCCAAACTCGACTTCGAACCAGAAAGTTGAGCCTTGGTTGGGCGCACTCGTGACCCCGATTTCACCGTGCATCAGCTCGGTCAGCCGCCGGCAGATGGCCAGGCCGAGTCCGGTGCCGCCGAATTTTCTGGTCATGGAATTGTCGGCCTGCACGAACCGTTGGAAAAGATTTTTCTGCACCTCGGGATCGATGCCGATGCCCTCATCGCGGACCTCGAAGCGGAGCCGCAGACCGGCTGCGGCAGAATTCGCGCTCGGAAGGACCTTGACGAGCACTTCGCCCCCGTCACTGAACTTGATGGCGTTGCTGAGCAAATTCAACACCACCTGCCGGAGGCGCACCGGATCGCCGCGCACCCGGGCGGGCAGATCGGGGGGAAAATCCAGCCGGAGGGCGAGGCCCTTCTTGTGCGCCGGCTCGGCCTGCAGGAATATCGCGCGTTCGATCTGCTCCTCCAGATCAAAATCGATTGACTCCAAGTTCAACAACCCGGCCTCGATCTTGGAGTAGTCGAGCACATCGTTCAGGATGGTCAGCAGGCTTTCGCTGCTGTGGATCAGCGTGTCGACAAACTCCTTCTGCTCCTCGTCGAGCCTGGTGCCCAGCAGCAGTTGGCCGATGCCGACGACACCGTTCATCGGCGTGCGGAGCTCATGACTCATGTTCGCCAGAAAAGCGCTCTTGGCCTTGTCGGCCGCCTCGGCCAGTTCTTTCGCCCGTTTCAGCGCAATATTGGTGGCTTCAACCGCTTCCTTTGCCCGCTGCATCTCCAGATTGGCCTTGCCCAGCTCGGCGGTGCGTTCCAGCACCCGGTTTTCGAGATCCGCATTGAGCGTACGGTAGCGATCCTCACTGGCCGCGAGAGCCTTGGATTTTTCGATGGTCTCTCCGATCTGGCGGCCCAATTGCTGATTGGTGACATTCAGTTCCTCGGTGCGCTTCGCCACCAGCCGCTCGAGCCGCACTTTTTCCTGGCGCTCAAGGTAGGTGGAAAGCCAGGCGAAAAATGCCACCACGCTGATGCCGCTCACCCCATAGAGCACCCAGGCCAGCGTCGTGCGATACCATGGCGGTCGCACGATGAAGCTGAGAATGGCTTCCGCTCCATGACCGCCAGACCCGGGCACAGGCCGGACGTGAAAAACATAATTTCCCTCATCCAGCCGGCTGAACGACGCCGAGGCCACCGAGCCTGTCGACACCCATTTGGTGCTGGCTCCTTCCAACAGCACCTCGAAAGTGACCGGGGTGGAAAACGGATTGGCGGGTGCCGCAAAGTGGATGACCACCGAGTTGTCGGCGTAGCTGAGCGGCTCCAAGGTCCCGCCGGGGGCAAACAGATGGCGGCTGCTTGCCGGGAATTGCACGGAGGTGATCATCGCCCGCAGTGGCTTGGGCGGAGGTTGGGGCAGCCGAAGATCCAGCCGGGCCAGCCGCTGTCGTTCATACAGCCAGACCACCCCGTCACGATCGGCGGTGTAGGTTTTTGGCACAAAGCCCACCGGAGTTATTTTGAGCAGATGATCACCATCGCCGGTCGCATTGCGTTCCAGCACTTGAACCTGGCCGTTGACCGAGCACCAATAACGGCCCAAACTGTCCTTGACGGGCCGACTCTCCGACAGGGCAAAAAGCGGATATCGCCGCATAAGCTCGCGATCCTCGATGAATTTCTGCGTCTGGTCGTCAAAGCGCGAAATTTTCTCGGCGAGATGAAACCGGGCAATGCCGTCGAGCTGATAGAGCTGGATCCAGCCATTCCCCAATCCATCATTGGTCCCTAAAATCTGGAGCTTCGGGTTCCCGCCGTTGGGATCGAAACGTCCGATGCTCCTCATCCCGAGCTCAAGCCAGGCGATCCCGGCGGCATCCACCTCGGCGTTGTAGCTGTTGTCCAAACCGGGAAGTGGAACCCGGCTGGCCGTGTAGTTTTGGCCGCTCCGCCGGATCAGTCCGTATTCGCCCTGAGCCACATAATAAAACCCATCCTGGACGCCCCGGGCCGACCAGATGCGGGCATTCGCGATGCCCGGCAGAACCATCCTCCACCCGGCGGTTTCGTAGACAAAAATCCCGGTTTCGTTGCACCCGAACAACTGCCCGTCAACATCCGTCAGGGTAAACAGGAAATTGCCCACCGGTGTGTCGTTCTCGAAACGCTCCAGACGGCCATAGGGATTGTAGATGCCGCGCATCGCCCGGCCGTCGGCGAGAACCCACAGTTGGCCGGCATGCCGCAAGGGCTGCGCATAAATGAGCCCGCTGGCGATGAGCGGCTCGAAATGAGAAAGGGGCGTGGGAAATTCCACGCGGGCGAGGCCTTCGTTCAGCAACGCCCAGAGCACACCGTCGGGCGCATACTTGAGCTGGCGCACCCTGGCCAGGCGATGGTCAAAGGAGTCATCAAGCAACTGGACAGTCCGGCCCTCGCGATCAAAGAAAACGATGCCTCTGGTGTCGATCGCCGCGGCAAACAGACCTTCGCCGGTCGAGCAGAGATCCGTGATCCGGTGTCCGCTGTTCAACAATCCAGGCGGGCCAAACGGACGAAACGTCACCCCGTCGAAAAGTTTCAAGCCGGTGGAAATCGTCCCCACCAGCATCTGATCAGGACCAAACGGGATGGCGCAGGTCACGCCCTCGCTGACCGTGGGATTGGAACGGGACACTCGCCTTACCGTGTTGTCCGCCGCCGTGAGGCGAAATAAGGCGCCCGCCGACAGGTCGCTCATGAACAAATCCTGTCCGAATTTGAACACCCGATCAATCGCGCCTATTTTGCTGGCGATCCGGACCGGCTGACCGGGCCGCCAGGTGGCCATCGAGTCGGCATTGCCATACCAGAACCACTGGTCGGCCAGCATCGTCATTTTGGGCATCATGGGAATGTTCTGAGCCGCCTTGTCCCCGGTTGGGGATGTAACAGGCGTCAAATGCCATCTGGCATCTTCCCCGAAATCAATCCGGGCAAAGCCGCCCGCGATTCCGGTGTAGATCTGCCCGTCGCCATCAATTGCCACTGAGGAAATCATCGACGTTTGCTTGTCATCCTCATGAAATGCCTCCCACCGCACCCCATCGCCAAAGGCGAGACCACGCGCCGAAACCACCAGGACCCGACCATCGGGCAACAAATGCAGATCAAGCGGAACCGTGCTCAGGCCAAGGTCTTCCTGTCCCACCACCACGAACGAGGGCACACCGCTCTCCACCAGCTCATGATCGGCGGACGGGCTGGTGGCGGCGGAAGCCCAGGGTGTGCTTACTCCCAAAAAAATTCCGACAAACCCAGCCACGCTGAATATTTGGAACAGCGGCAAGACGCCCCTGCCCACCCAATTTCTGCAGACAGCCAGCCGGTGACGTAACATGGTGATGAGTACCCGTTCATCATCGGCTTCAATCGGACTTTCTTGAGCCAATAATTCGCCAAACACCCCGGTCTACTGCCTATCCGGGAACGGATTAATACGACCCCACGCGCACGACCAGAACAGTCCGCTCCGCCGATCAAAGGCCCTCACCAAACTCCGTGCCAAAGCCAAAAATCCCGGCTTCGAACTCGGTGACGAGCAGGGCCGCGAGCATCGTATCACATGGCGCACGATCGAGACCTGGCGCGTGCGTTACCACAAGCACGGGTTTACCGCCTCGGGCGGACGCAGCGACAAGGGCTGCTGCCGCAAGATCGAACCGGAAGTCAAATAAAGACGTCACGTCTTGACTCTTGACAAAAGCTTGTCCGTCGCCGCGCGTCCCGCCTCCTTCCATAGCAGCCTCCGCACGAACTGGCTCACCGAGGCCGGCTGCCCCATCCCGAGCCGGTTTGCCAGCCAGCCGTTCGGCACCGAAGTGCTCTGTTTCATCGCGGCCGCAAGGCGGACCTTGT